>Ga0163154_10000059_pt1 | contig 145870 bp, 184 predicted proteins | sample OliLakLV19MP9P1_FD_148649 | JGI IMG/M metagenome (GOLD analysis project Ga0163154, IMG submission 148649) | Freshwater microbial mat bacterial communities from Lake Vanda, McMurdo Dry Valleys, Antarctica - Oligotrophic Lake LV.19.MP9.P1 | ecosystem: Environmental > Aquatic > Freshwater > Lake... | reverse complement strand
ACTCTAACCTAACCCGCCTCTATATGAATACTACACTTCCCTTAAACTGCGCAAATAACGCGCAGTTCAACGTGGGACTGAATCTTTCAGTCGCGCAGTTCCTAGAGATAGAGAACATCGCCAGTATGGCCCATGGGCTCGCAATTGCCCGAGCGTACGAGACGCTGGGGGACCCTGCGATGGCGCACATTCAATCGCTCGCACGAGACTTCGGCGTGCTACTTCCCACGGGGACACCCGGGTTCGCGACGGCGGTCTCTCTCGCCCTAGCGGCCTACATAAATCACCTTTGGGCTCCGACGGCAACCACCGCCGAATCTTCGGCAAAGGCAGATGCTGCCTACGACGCGTTGATCGCGTTGGTTGGTCCGCGCTCGGCGGACCGGATCGCGACGAGAACGATTTCGACCGCAGCGGGATGGACACAGGACGGAATCCACTCGCTCAAGTACGACATGAAAGCGGGTTTGGTCAAATTTGACCCGAAACTCTGATCCGCTTCCGGATCCGCTCCCAAACCCTAGGCTCAAAAGGCTTAGGGTTTTTTTACGCTCTTTGATATCGACCCTAGACGAGACTAGACCGGCCCTAGACGAGACCGGCCCTAGATCGACCTGGGTAAGACCGAGACCTAAACGAGACCGAGTCTCAAGACGAGACCCAGGGCGAGACCCAGGGCGAGACCGAGACCGAGACCGACCGAGGCGAGACCGAGACCGACCGAGGCGAGACCGAGACGCGAAAAAACCCTAAGCCTTTTGAGCCTAGGGTTTTTCGAATCCTTACGTACGCCCGCGAACCAATCCATTCGCGGCCTTGATGTTTGCGATTGTCCCGATTGAAATCTGGCACTCGTTCGCGATCTGCGATGCGGAAAGCCGGTTTTCTCGCAACAATTCCAAGGCTTTCGCCTTGGCTGCAACCATATCCGGATTCCGTCCCGCCTCGGGCGAGTTGGATTTTCCAATGACTACCGAGTTCGGTCGCGCAGTGCCTCGGTTTTTGAACCGAAGGAGTTGTTCGACGAAATCACTTAGTTTCGTCTCAGACGTGAATCCGAAAGCGGTGGGAAGCGCTTCGAGCTTCTCGTCGATGCTCTTCCACGCTTCGACCTGAACCTTTTCGGCTTGGACCTTCTCAGCTTCGATATCTTTCTTCAACTCTTCGGCTTGCAGCAGAAGACTAGCAAGCATCTCGCTTGCGCTCTTCGGCGGAGTTACTGGCGCTGGCGGAATTTCTGCCGCTGGCGGAGTTACTGGCGCTGCCGGATTTTCTGGCGTTTTCGTTGCCGTTACTGGCGTTTTCGTTGCGGATTTGATATTAGCGATTTGATTCATGACTTTATTGTTTTACACTAGCATTATCTAACGTTTCCCGAAGCTGTTTAAAGCCTCGGGGGAAAATTTGAAACCCGCAACGAAAGACTGTCAAAGATCATTAGGTGGGAAACTGCCCCTCCTAACAAACGACACTATGAAGAGGCATATTCAACTTGTCGATCTATATTTCTCTTTTTCGACGATTTTTTTTTAGTGAATACAGTTTTCAGTTTTTCCCGTTGCTATCGCTAAAATTTCATCCCACCTTCTCGTTCACAACCGCTCAAACCGCGCAACCACTAGGTAAACCTTTTCCGACAAAAACCGATTCGCCTTGCGAGGCAAACGGGAACGAAAAGCAAACCGATAGCAAGGGCCAGGGTTTTGCGAGAGCGTATAAACCACGGGTTTGCCGGAATCCGCCCATTTATGAAAACGCAAATTGGTGTCGTTTCATGAGAAAATCATGAATAATCACCATCACGAAAACGCAAATCCATTGCATTTTCATGAGAAAATCATGAATAATCATTTAGTAATGATAATATGAATACATTTTGTTGATAATAATAATGGATACAAACAATGTTTACCACTCTTCAGAGGTAAATGTGTTACTTTTCACTAGGTCCGATACAAGTTATTTGGCTCATTCGTGGATACCTGTATTATTTAGGTGGATACAATAATGTGGGCATTATTTAGCGGCGTTTTTAAACGTGGGGAAACTGTTAATTACCCATGTAAGTTGTTATTTAGCAATGTTTTGTGTTTTTGGTGGTTGATAGTAATTAGTAGTAAATATAGAGAGATGTGAAGTGGTCATTATAGTTATTAACAAGTTGTTCACAATTACCAAAAAGTGGTGCTTTTACCATTTTAGGGGTCGCACACGATAAACCCACCCACCAAAACCTCTATATTTACATAAATCATTGATCATCAACATATCTCCTCTTATTTACCCCCTATCATTACCTCTCTTCATCCCACCATTATTTTTAAAAACTTGCTAAAAACAATGGTTTGTTTATAACATACCATATAAACATAAAAAAACCACTAGCTAAAAAGCTAATGGTTAATGAGTTAGGTCTATTTTTTAACAGTTTAAAATATTACATTTTAATAGTTAGTGAGAATAGTTATTCACAATTTTAAATTAGAAATTAACAAACCATATTAAATTACCCCTTATTTCCATTAATTAGAGGTCTTTGTTTGTTGGGCTGTAGGTAGTAGAAACCATCTAAAAAGTTTCCCAGTTTCAAAGGTTTTTTTATTAAAACTACAAACTATCTTCAATACACACCCCATAATACAGTCCCGTCTCTACAGAAACGGCGAGCGCCTAGTCTCCATTCAAACCTTGATACAATCTCCTTATCATAGACAAATAGAGATGGAAAGAATATGTGTTTCCAATCATTCAACAATAAAGCAATATCCCCAAACGAATAATCAGACTCATCGTTGATACTAGAAAGTGTAGTCTTCGCTCTATACCCCGTTTGTGAAGGTTCGGATGCAGAGATAAGTTTATCTGTACATAGTAAATTTCTTAGGATTTTTGGTAAATCTCCACTATCTCCATCAAATGACACTTTATCATAACCCGCAAGGACCCAAACATCGACAGTTATATTCATGTTTATCCCTAACTTCCCAGCCTCTTCACATATCACTCCCATTACACAATGGGAACATTTTTCGGAATTGTGGTAAAAAATTTTCAAAGCGTACCGAGCTTTATTATATGTATTTGAAGCTAAAGCCTTTATAGTTTCATTTATTAACTTGCGACCAAGGTCTTCCCGTTCATTGACACTCATCTTCTCTATGTCTAATTCGCTAATTGTATTTGTTGCATTCATATGTTTTATTGGATTTGATCTGTAGTAAAATGTTGATAGGCAGTTAGATTTGTTATTATTTAAATGTTTCCCGCCGCCAGCCACATTTTTATTATTAATTTTATTTTTTAGATTTACAATTTTATTTTTTAGATTTACAATTTTCGTTTTTAGATTTACAATTTTATTTTTACTAATTGGTTTTTCGTTTTTGTATTTTAATTTGCTATTTACCTTGTCAAATATCTAAGGTATTGACCAATAACTGAATATCATTAAAAGTAGTCTTTGAATTGTCATTAAAAACTACAATTGAATTGTGTGTTAAACCAGTATACCCAATGTTTTTTAGATAATTTTCTATTTTTTGATAAACATTCAGTAACTCACAATGATTTGTATAACAAATCCAAGCTGCCGCGCTTAGGCAATATTTACAAGCCGATCTATCTAGTCTACTAACTGGACGACCTTTAACATCCAATGCGGAATATCCCTGTATCCATTTTGATTCATCACTAAACAATTCTTTTATTTTCATTTTGTATTTTGTTAATTATTAATGGTTTAAATATCTAGGTTCTCTACCAAATTTTGAATATCTTTAAATGTAGCAATTCTGTCGTTATATAATGTTATACCGTTCAGTGGCATCTTAATGTATTCTTTTATGCTCTCGTGATGTTTACTGTATAAATAGCTCTCTCCATAGCATTTATGGAGTGCTCCTGTTAAACACCAACTAACAGCCTGTGGGTCTATTGAGCTTACTGGTTCTCCAGTATTATCTCTAGCCATACAAAAGCGCGTCCATTTTGATTCATCACTAAACAATTTTTGCATATTCATTTTACAATTGGGTTTGTATAATCTTCTCTAACAAGTAAATATTCAGCTTGTACAATTTTTCCATCCGGTAGCGCAAATTCAATTTCATCTTTAATAACGCGACAAACGCGGCCTGTTTTAACAGTGACGCCACCTCTCTTTTCCCTTATCTCATGTTTGTTATGGCAATTTAAGGTTCTATTACCATATAGTTGATAGATGGACCCCCATTTTTCAATTACTAATCCTATTACCTGTTCTTTACTAGTATAATATCTCAGGTTTGGGCCAGAATAGATCGACAATTTACCTTTTTCAATAGCCTCTTTCCCAAGAAACAATAAGGCATTATTAAAATCAATTGGTAGCCTACCCATTACACTAGTAATTTTAATCGTTGGATGTGGAATAGCCATTTTATTAGTGTTTATTAAGGTGATTCTTTAGAAATAATTGAGCGGAACGAGAATCTCCGTTAGACCAATATATTTGACGACCGCTTTTAGTTGTATAGTTATTGTTTTTGTATGCTACGTCATCTAAAGAAACTTTCGTCCAATATATGGGGGCTTTTGTTTTAGTCAATTTTTTAACTCTCAATAACGTTGTAGGCATATTTGTATTTATTAAGGTTGGAAAATTCCACCATTACTAATCATATTAATAAGAATGGCCTCTAGTCTAGTCGCCGGTTTTTGGTAATTAAACCCAAAAGCCACACATTGACGAAATGTATATTTACTCAATTGAGATCGACTTATTTTAAAAAAACCTTCGCCTAATTCGTAAGCGGCATCTATCATTTCAACCTGAATCTTAGTAAACAACCCAAAAAAATCCATTTCATCTTTAGATGTTCCCGTATGAAGGAGATGATAATTACCAAGGTCTCCTATGGAGATATCCAGAGGCTTATAATGGTTTTTAAACACTACCATAGATAACAAAATAGATCCGGCTGCGCAAACTTCGCATGTAATCTTGTTATCTACAACAATATCTCGTAAAGAATCTTGTGAAAAACATTGTGGGTCAATTTTATCAATCTTTATCCAGTTGCCAGTATCAGCCATGTATTGACTATTTCTAAGTCTCTCTAAGGCGTCAGTGCAAATCAATACACGTTTACCGGCATTATCGACAGCGTTAAACCTTGCGTTGTTGGTATCAATGATGTTTTGACGATTGATTGTAGTGGTCATTAGAATATTTAATTAAATATTTTTTTCGTTTTCGTAGACAAACTTATTAAATGAAGTAGAACCCATCTCTCGATGTAATACCTTTAAACAAATAAACGATATAAAAGTTTTCCCTTCTTTAATATACATTGCTTGAACCTCTTCAATAGACATTTCACCAATATTTTTATATAGTCGGTATGCTTCGTCGTTTCTCACGGAATCGGCTTCTGAAATCATGTTATAATTTTACTGTTTTTTTTGATCAGTGTGAAGCTTTGCTGGTAATGCGAGCAAGAATCATTTGACGCAAATGATCATTAATGCGAAATTCTTCGTCTATAATGATCTTCGACATATTTTCAATTGAACTACTAATAATTTTGAGAGACATGTGTTTACTAATACGGTCATCTATATATTGTTCAACGGCATTATATACATCTCCAATTTCATGGTGAAACTTAAAAGAATCCGTAACTTTTCTAATAACTTTTTCTAATTCATTGTCTATTAAGTCGTCCAGTTCTAAAAGATCGCGAGGACCGATCACAACTGTCTCCGGTGTAGTGAATAGATTTCTAAGGATCTCTTTAATTTTGGAAGGATGCTCCTCTTTATTATTCAATACGTGGCGAATTTTCACACATACATCTAAAGCCAACATGCGTTTACGATGTTTACTTTGGCCATCCATTAAAGATGCGGTGTCTGCAATATAGTTGGTATTCATAATTTTATAATTATTAAAATGATTTTTTTGTTTATTAGTTTGATTTGTAAATCTTACTACAATTAAGCATGTGGGTTATATTGGAAACCATCTGCGCGCTCCGGTACTTCACCATCTAGAATTACCAATATCTCTTTGGCCCGCGTATAGGTTACATATTGAAGATTCGCTTCCTGTTGTAATTGCCATTCGCGCTTGGCGTATTTAGACGGCATAAGCTCGGGACGATATACGAATACACGTTGCCACTCCAGACCCTTGGAGCGATGTGACGTTGCTAGCGTTAGTAATCCAGATGTATCATTGGAAAACATACTAGCAATCTTCATTTTCAATAATGAAATTGACTGCTGATCTAGCGGTAGAGACTTTATAATGGCAAAGATACAATCAATCTTATCTTTAATAGCCTCGGCCTTTTCTTCCTTATATTTCGTAAGGAATTTCTTCATCTCTCTTTGTCCATAATTTTCCAATTTCTCTTGGAGAGTGACGCAATTATAACAATTCATTTTCTCTACCAAGTGAATCAAATCATCACCGATATCCTTACCCAAAACCTTACAGCCAATACCCTTACCAATAAGGTAGAATGCGAAATCAATCAAAGGTTTTGTATTACGGCAAAGTATGACGTCTGTAGAGAGAAATTGTTGTTTATCAATAATTCCTGCCTCGATAACTTGCCCTTCGATTGCGGTGTCCGGCGCTTTAATATATGGAACAATCTTTTGCGCAAATTTCACCACTGCCTTGGAGCAACGATAGCAATAGTAAAGAGGAAACTCCTTACAAGCGAACTCTTCCTTAATAGCCTTAATGGCTTCGGAATCCGATCCACGAAAACCATATATGGCTTGCTTTTCATCACCAACGGCAATTAACCTACCACCGGGCTTTAGCATTTTCTTTAATATAAACCTTTGAATCTTGTTTGTATCCTGAGATTCGTCAATGACGATGTTGTCAAATTGCGGCATTCTTACATCATAATACAAAATCATGTACAACATATCATCGAAGTCAATAAACGGTGTAGACTGTTCACCAGCCGAAATGTTATCATTCATCAGCATGGTCGCCGCCTCTAAGCACTTTGACAGTTTATCCTCTTCATCGGGCAATTCAATATTGAAATGCTCTGCAATAGCAACGAACCCGTCATTGCTAATTGGTTCAAATATACCAAGGCCGGTTACCTTTGCTTTGGACACCAACATACAGGCCGTAGTAATATATTTACCATGGGTGGCCTTGAGATTCTTCAATGCGAGAATCTTTACCTTATCGGCATTCATATTGATAGTATGGCTTTTCTTCCGAAGAGCCTTGAAACATACGCTATGAAACGTTGCCGCGTGTATATGGCTTGGTAAACGCTTTTGTAGCTCTTCTACAATTCTCTTATTAAACGCTAGAAACACTGTTTCCTCACTAGGAGAAATCAATGTCGCGCAATGTTCGATGGTTGTAGTTTTACCACTACCGGCCACAGCGTCAATATATGCTGACCCCCTGCCGTTGGACGTGTGTTCATACACGGCTATTTGATATTCAGACGGGACGATAACTTTTTTACTATTGAAATTTACGAGTGACATATTAAATCTTTCAGTTTGGTTTATTGTTGAATTTAATTTACTATTGACTTATTCTCAACGGGTTATATTTTATTCGTTATGTAACAATGCCCGTAGGCTTTGGAGGATATGAATCGTGTCGCTAGTAGAGATCCAATCCTTACGTTCTCCACTAACAGTCTCAATTCCCGTGAATTTAGGACTATTCATAAATACAATGGCGGCACTGATCGCCATATCGGTAGCAGAAATGCGATCTTTCATGCTGGAGTTGATTTTGGTAAGTGAAATGATATGGTTCATGTTAATATCTAGCTAAAATTGAAACGATGGTGGTAGTTGTGGATTTATTTTTCATGAGGTTACGACTTAGAGCTTTACGAGGGACAGGATCTTAAAATCATATGGTAATCCATCATTACCCATAAATATGATTTGACTATCAACCACTTCGATTGGATCATATTGTAGATGAGCGTAGAATGATATGAGTGTGTCGCATACCATCACCTCCATAAAGCTTTCGCCTTCCTTTACAGCACTCTCTAAACAAGCGAAAGTAGGATGTACTAGAGACGAGTTGTCCACGACAATAAAACTTGCCGATTGTAAGAGTCCTACGGCGCGAGCTAACGTGATCTTCATTTTCATGACACTATATTGGTTCAATGTTAAATATATCCTCATAAGGAATTTATAAGGATATAAGTTAACCCTCTCCACTTAAGGAGAGGATTACCATATTTGATCTTAGTTGGAGACCACTTCGACCTTAGATTTTATCTTCATCAATCTCTTTCTTTTGAGCATCATAGAGTTTAACAACTACTTCCTTCCAGTTGTAGAACTCATTAAAGTTTTCGGTGATATATTCCTTAATATCATTCTTATTACGACCATCCACCCTGATCTTGTAACCAAATGCAAGAGAAGGTTCTACTACAACCTGATGGTATGTCCATCCGTCATAACTACCATGTTCGTCCATATGGTGAAACGCGGTGTCGAATACCAATTTATCCTCTTTCGATTTTTCCCAATTGAATTTTGTACCATTGTCAAACCCACTGCCATGCGGGAAGACAGCCTTTACCAAGTCTTCTATAAAGTATTCATGGCGGTTAAGCCATGAATCGTTTTTAGAACGAATACAATTGTTGTATGCGTTGAATTTACTGGCGATAACAGAATATATGTTCGATTCGATCATGTTAATGATTGTTTTATTGTTTTAGACTAAGTGTCTGAATTACTTACTGATAACAAAGTCACGCCCAACCTGATTGTTATCAGTGATATAAGGCCGCTTACCAGCAATATCCCAAGCAATTTGGAAAATTGCCATTTCGGTTTTAATACACTCTTTGCCAAGGTAAACAGTAATACTATCTACCGATACAATAGTCCCTATCATTCCGGGCTTTACAGTGGCGCGTGAAGTAGAAACTACTTTTCTTTGGAATAGTGAATTTGGATTGTTCATATGATATATTGGTTTATTGGTTACCTAATGAAAATTTGCCGACCGTGTACAGTAAAGTACGTTTTTCCCGAGTTGCTAAATCCAGTAGTATAGAGCCTGTAGTTTTTGTTGTTGAAATTAATCTTGTAACGATTTACTAACTTTGTTCCATATCCAGACGCCGTTTGTGACAAACCTTGGATATGCCACCATAGAGGGCTGTCTATTAATTCCTTTTCATAATCATTAAGATCTATGCTTGGAAAGTCGGTTGACTTGCTAACATTGCTATCATTAAACGCCGTGAACATTTTCATAACTATTTTTGGTTTATTGTTTACTAATCGAAATCTTAGGCATTGAACATTTTACCAATGTTCTTTTTGGAATCAAATTCACCAATGATAACTTTTTTACCATCGGTTTGCACAAAATGCGCAAATGTAAAGATGCCATATGTGTTATAACGGCAACCGGAATGTCTCGAAGTACATTTGCTTTCCCAAAGCAATTTTGTATTTACTACAGCCTTGTTCTTGACCAAGGCGTTTGTCAACAACGGGACGGTTGGGAGAGGGATGATAAAGTAACTACTAACACTCCTAGCAGTTTGGCCATTCGCCAATGCGACCTCCGTTTGAGTGTTATTAATGTCTTCTTTAGAACATTCTGATAATTCTTGCGGTGTTAGGTAGAATTTAGTACCATAAGGAATAAGTCCAGTCTCCATTGCTAAATACGAAGCCTCTTCTAGTGATAAGATGAAATCGCTCATAACTATTGTTTAGTTTATTGTTTACTAACAAATTGTTCAACTATTTCGGCGGAAAACGGAAAAGGCGCAAGCGGTTCCGGGATTGCCGAAACAACCGGAAGGGAATCGGGCGAATCGATGGAACCTTTGCGGTGGGAGAAAGCATTTCATTCCTCAGCATCTTAAGAGAGCAAGGGCCACGTGCAAGCGGATAGAACGGAAGAAAGGCGGAAAAAACCCTCTCTTTTTATAGAGAAAACGTTTTCCGCCTTTAATAAACTAAATGTAATGATAGTAAAAAATTAATTACCAATTAATAATTACTAACTATGTATGACACCGATTGGTAACAAACCTTCTTCAATCTTACGTAATCTAATATCCGGCCTAGTGTCTCTTTTACTATACCTAGACCGCTCTGGTTTCTTTTCTTGTATATAATATTGACCGACTTTATTTAGAAACCATTCACACTTTCTAACTTTGGGAGGTTCACCAATGACAGCGAAACCCTGTTTAATCTTCTCCTTAGATACAACAACCAAACTATCTCTATCATGGTAGGGGCGATAGTAAGTCATTACCGAAGGGAAGTCTTTAAAATATTGAATTTCCATGTTTAAATTATCCTAGTTTCTGTTGTTAATATTTACGCCTATCTAGTTCTTTACCAATTTCGGGAGTTTATCCATTGAAGCCTTATAGTATTCGATAGACTCTTTCGCGCATCTCTTAAATAGATCCAATGTCTTATCAATATCACATTTGAATCCTTCTTTATAGCCAATCAAAGCAGCGGCTGGACGTGGCCCATTTATAAACGCAAGAGGATCATTTGCTAAGATGAAATGATTATCATCTTTTAATATTTCGACCCCCCAAATACTTTCAGTTCTTCCACTTTTATCCGTTAACAGGACTTTGATAAGCCTACCTTGTCCATTGTCAACGAGTGCTTCATACTCTTCATCTAAACAATAACCACGAGTGACGATAGCTTTATAATCAATTTTTAATTTTGGCATTTGATGTATTTGGTAAAGTTCTACCGTTATAGTTTGCTAATTTTATATCCCAGAAGGGTTGATATTGAAATGGAATACATATCCATTTTTGTTTATCAATATTATCAATAAATACGTGGGATTGTTTACGCGACAACGGGTAGCGTTTTAATATTTGGTCAACCCCAATAGAGTGGGGAACTACCAAATCACTACTATCAAAACTTTTCTGTTCCACTTTGGCCCCAATAGATTTTAGAGCATTGTAGACGGGCCTGTCATATGTATAGTATTCATATTTGTCCCAATGATAGAAACCGAGGTTTGATAGAAAGTATTTGCATTCTTTCAACAACTCTTCATTTTGAATAGTGTCAATATTTTTACTCTGTAGCTTTTTCCAAGTTATAGAGAAAATTTTGGAATATTCCTTTGTTCTATAATAGAGAACTGTATCGTCCTCAATTTGATAGTTTAGTTTATGTGGTTTATTTATTTCGTTCAACATTTTTTTTTATTAATTTCGTCAATAAGATATAAGTCTTTAGTAACCTTTATTTTATCCCCATCAGAGGTAACAGCGAAACACTTCCAAGATATGAAATCCGTGCCTTCGTCTAAATAGATATTGAAATCTAAATATAGCATACCATTATTATATAACTCTTCGGCTTTATTGTTTTTAGTAAAGTGATTCCAAAATTCAATAAATTCAGATAGCGTATTACTATTTTCATCGTTCCATGGCACCAACTTTCTCGCTGCGTAATAGCCAGCCCTATGAAGTCGGGTAATTTTGCTTTCTGTTACACTTTTTTTGTACGCAATAGCAAATTTTCTCTCTTCACTATCCGACGGATACCCCACCATTTTTCCAACTCGATAAATATAGTCACTAATAGTGCTTTCTAAATCGTAACACTCCGTATTTTTTTGTAGAGGGACTCCACACTTTAAAGTGTCTCCATAAGAATAATGACCACTACATATAGCTTCTTGCACCTCTCCGTAACTGCCTCTAATTGTTATTTCGGTACCTCTGTATACAGAACTTTCAATTCTATTTCTAACACCCATTACATTATAGTAATAGAGGAAATGTCCCATAGCAAACATTTCACCACCAACATTCATAGCATTATTACCCATAAACCAAGGGTGTTGAAATTCGCAATAGTGTTCAAATACATCGTGAAAAATCATATGGCCAGACCATAATGCATTAAAAGATACATCATTACCAATTGAACGTTTTGGTGCGACACCGTATTCCCCGTTAGCATCGTCACAAAAGAATTTTAAATTGGCGCGATGATGAAGTTTCATAGTATTATATTATTTAATTTTCTATTTTAATTTTACAATTTAAATCTAAGGAGCTTGTTTTTGAATCTTTAATAGTGAGCCAAGAATAACACCAAACATTATACAAGAAGGAAATTAATCATTTTTTGGCCATCTTTATTGAAAACTATAATAGCGCCGTTTTTCATGATTCCAATTTAATAATAATGGCGAAATAGACGAGTATTTAAATTTATTTTATATGTGGTAGAATTTTTTATGGTATTATTATTTTATTTTTAGATTTTTGTTTTCTATTTAAATGTCTAATTCTCTAAATTTATTTAATACTTGAGCGTGTGTGGATCTATCATTCCAAATACACGCTAAGCTTCCAACAGAGTTTTGGAGAATCGTTAGTTTTTCACCATAAATGTCATTAGGCCGTTCAAAATATATTTTCATTAAAGCCCCTACTGCACAAAAACATACAGCGGATGGATGGAGTGCTCCACACGGAATCCCATTTGTATCTTTAGCAAATACCTCTTGAGTCCATCTGCTGGAGTTTTCGATTAACTTCCAAACCCTATCTATATTTTCCAATTTTGTATTTTTCATAATTTTATGATATTTATTTATTTTTTTAATTCTAATCTTCAATTAGGATTCTTGGAAACGATGATCTTCTAAAAGACTATAACCTATTTCCATCTCCCTTTTATGCCGGATTTGTGATGCTGTTAAGGCAAGCTTTAGGCGTGGTTCTCTCACGCCGAGCTTATTAATAAGCTCTTGGATACTATAATGCTTTCTCGAATCCAAATTGTTATTCTCTATAAAAGACAGAGTGCCACGAAAGCAGTTACCAGCACGTAGGGAATCATTAAAACATACGTAAACACCATCGCGAATAAGACCTTGAGCCCTTTCCGCAATTTCAGTCTCAATTCTAGTTTGCTTATTTCTATTGAATACGCTTAAGATAAAATCTAAGGCATCATTTCGTAATACATCAGAGGCGTCAATATGATAATCATCTTTTCCATTTACAATTTTAATGCCGTTACTGTCGATTCCCCATGAATATCCATCGGGCGCGACAATGGTTTTAAAGTTATCGTTTATATCGATAATGAGAGTTTTATCATCGACGATCAGACCGAGAGATTTGACATAGTTAATATTCTTAGCCCTCGTATATGATACAGCTTTATAATTTTTCCATGTGGTGAATCCGGGTTCATGCAAATGCATAGTTTCAAAGCTAGGCTTTGCACACCAATCCGATCCACGCTTTACTAATTTTATATTTAATGCTTCCGCAGTGCCCCTACTAATTGGAATTGTATGTACATTTGATGGATATAGACAAGATGGTAGTGTTTTTTTATACTTGGCCAAGAATAATACTTTATGAATATATTTACGATGATTATAATTATTAATATATTTAAAAGCAGTCTTAAAAGATTTTGATACTACAGGTTTTAATTTTTTATTGAGCATTCTAGCGTAGGCTTTATCTTTCTTTACCCTACGCATATTTCTATCTGCCTCTGTCAAAGAGCCCTTATTATTATACTCGTTTACAAGCCTATCCCTCAAAGGGTTTACCCTATTTTCGTATGGGGGGGACATTTTAGTAAGAGAGTAGGGAGGTTTGCTTTCCCTCTTTTTCTTTAACGCCCTTAAAAAATTCGATGCAACCAAACTATATCCCATAAAAGACATAAGTCTTACAACGCTAGGGTGTGACATGTATTTCTTATTCATGATTTAATACTTGTTTAATTTTATTTTGTAATCTATATTTTATTTAATACCCAAAATTCTCTCTGTATCCACCATTACCGTCGTTCATATAGCCACCGCCGCAATTTTGCCAACCACCAGAATGTTCTATCCCATGCTGATTATAGAACGCATCTTCATCTTGTCCAGTAGGATCTTCCATAGCTTCGCCTAATCTATTATCATAAAGGTTATGCGAATTGACCATATTATAGAGTTTAATAACCAATTCGTTTCTATATTTTTTAATATTTTTATATCGGCTACCGATACAACGATGATTGAGTATAGAATCCAATCTTTCGATCTTATGTTCTAGATTCATACGGAGGTTCTGACAATAGAGGTCTAGGTCTGATGACATTTTAATATTTTCCTATTTTGAATATTGAATTTTAAATCCTAACAAACGAGCTACCCTACGAGCCGACGCATTTGATATATTTTCAAGATTTACCGAGATATACGAGGGGATAATATTAACCAAAACGCGTACCATTTTCAGTAAATGTGTATTCGCTCTCCCTAGTATTTGCTTCAACAGAGCATTCGCTTGTTTCGTCTTCGTAATGTTTTTCTAAAGCTTGATAGAGATCTTTGCAGAGATCTACATAGACTTCGTTAAAGTCTTTCTCGAAAGCATCTTCGATAGAGGAATCCGATGATTTTTCACTAAAATTGTATTGAATGCTTTTACTGTTATAATGGTAATAATGCCCAAAGTGGTGAATTTCAACATTCTCCACGGTTTCGATTTTTACTAAATCAGCAAACAGTTTTATATAACAAACCTCTTCACCAAGGAAAAGCTCCGTGGATTCTTTTAGGTTAAAAAGCTCTTTATTCCAATTACCTTGGAACATAGCTCCGTCACCTTGACTATAAAAGCCCGAATAATGAATAGTAATATCGTAGAAACCGAGAGCCTCCAATTTTTTGGTATATATGTCAATTATATATTTTGGGCTAAACTCCAAATTTGTAGTAAACCAATCTCTGGCTTTTTGTTTAGCTTTTTCAGAAAGCTCATCGTAGTTATAAACTTTTGTTTCAATAATTTTCATAGGATTATTTGTTAAGGTTTTTAGTATTATTTCTTCGATTCGACCCCTGTATCTTCTTCGTCTTCATTCTTAATTACCAATATAATTTCCAATTCCTTTGCCATTTCTTCGGTAAAAACATCTAAGCATTCCCCATTTAAATCTTTATCATAGATACCATGTTTATGCCTATCATTCTTATTCGGTCCGTTAGGCCGGATTCCATATCCCTCTTGAAACAATTCATTATCAACCCAGCCATTTTCATCTTCACATGGGGTCTGTACGGTCTCCCATTTAACAAATTTCCATAGTGGGCGACAATCGGGAGAGAGTTTATATGTCAGTGGATAGTCAGAGTTTACAGCGGGACGTACTACACCATCAATCGTTTTAATAATCTTAATGTGTTTGATTTTGAAGTTGTATTCTTTACGAATTTCTTCAATTGTCATATCAGCTTCACTTTGAAATTCATCTTCACAAATGGCATAAGCGTCTTCCCAAGACATTGCCCTGACAATTCCCACAACGCCCATAGAATTGCGAAAGATATAAAGTAGACCGAAACCATCATCATAAATAGGAATACTATGTCCGAACCGACTTTGAGCGGAGATAAAACGTTGCGTATCGTTAATAAGAGAATTTTTATTTTTCGTTGGCATTCTAGTATTAGTTTATTATTTTTGATCTTTGTATTCTAATTTCAAACTGGTTTATTTAACAAGTCTCCAGTATAGTCAATAGATTTTAAGAATTCATCCATCCTTTCTTTTTGGAAGTCATGCAAAGTCTTTCTATCTGAATGGATCAATTCCCAGCGGTTCCAAATTTCTGCTATTATTACCATACCGCCATTGACCAAACGGTAATTATCACCAGAATCATACGTTGGCACTAATGCCGTTCCCAAGGGCAAATTTTGATTATTAAATTTATTGGTAACCGTATATTCAAAACCAGCATCATTTATATAGACTCTATTTAAGCCAGAGATTTCTATTTTTTTAATTTTAATCTTAGGCATCACTTTTAGATACCTCTGATGGTCTTTACTATCCGGCCTGTCTTCAAAAGAATTGAGAAATGATCTAGCAATGGTCTTTTGTTCTTCCGTGAGGTTAAAATAGCAACTCATGATATTGGTCTACTTAGCTAAAAGGATACGATTGGCAAAGTCGCTATATTCGACGGCATATTCAAAGGAAGAGAATCCACCGCTAGAATGGCCTTTCTCATATGACTCACTCATAATTTCTTGAATAATTTTTTTATTAAACAAAGGGTAGGCATGAGCTATTGATAGAGGCAAAATTTCATCATATAAGTATGCCATCAAAGACATCCTTTCTTGAGGAGACCCATTATCTCCGCTCTTTGGATAAACGCGATTCATCATTTGGCGTATATCGTCGATGGTAAGAGTAAAGTCTTTCGATGAATGCGTTTTGCCCGGGCAGATATAATCTAGTCCAACAGGACTCGTAGTAAAACATAGGCCACGTATCGAAATGGCATTGTTTTGGAATTTAACGTTTATTGGAGAATCGAGACCGATGATAATCATTTTGAAGAGTTGGAAAGCTGAATTTAATTTTTATTGCTTACTATTTAGTTTAATCGAGGGTTGACTAGAAACTCTATTTAAGATTTAATAAAGTTTCTATGGCAACCCTAGAGGTGTTAATTCTAGGGTTTAAATGTTTTACTGAACGTCTTGCAATTCCGCGTTTTCGACTTCTTTTTCAAAATCGCGACCCTCATCATTACCAGAATTGCGATTCTTCGTCTTCAATTCTTGAAGGAATGGTTGAGCCTTGAGAATGGTAAATCCATCTTCACAAGCCTTTTCCAAACTTTCTTGGTCGTTCAACAAATTGAAGAAGTCAGCCTTCTTACGGTTATATGCGCCGTCCTGTGAAGACGATACAAAACGCTGAACACGATTTACATCGGTATCTAGCAACTCTGGACGCTTGGAGAACTTTTCAGTAAATCCATTATACATATCCAAAGTGGTGAGGCCATCGTTGCCCGCACCATTGACAAACAAATTGGTAATATCACCAATAAGATTTAGAGATTTCTTACTAATCAATTCGCAATCTTCCAACATGGAAATGCTAGTTGCCAATGGAAAAAGAAACGCTGTCACAATTGCTTCGACCTCTTCTTTACGAACCGGAATCTTACCGAGAGCTTTTATTTGTTCACCATAGACATTATAAGACATAAACACCATTTCAATCAAATCCTTCGCATGTTCAAGATTGTCAAAGAATTTCTTACTATGACGAATTCGGCAGAATTGTTGAGCGCGTTTAACATCGCTCATATCCGTGTGCCCAGCCTTTATACCCGCCAATAACACTTCCTGAATCACCATGTTAACGGTATTCGCGCATACAGGCTTAACAATAGAAAGCCCGACGTTCAATTCCGCGTCTTTAACACATCCGTCAATCGCAGTTAGAAACAACTGCTCAGGATGTTTATTATTCATCAAATCCTTCATCTCAGGCATCTCTGCGGAGACGTAATACCGAGAACGATTCTTGAAAGTCCCTGATGAAGCGATGTTAGCTGTCAATCCAACCTTGTCGAATATTCCTGTAACAAAGTCAAATACTTGACTATGTGAAAAGAATGAATATGTTTTAGGGTTGAATGGCTTACCAATCGCCATGCCGTTATCACTAGCACGGATGCGTACTACATCCGGCTCATCGTAAATTGTATCCATATCCTTCGATAGGGAATACATTGGTAGAACGTCCATGTCATAGGTTATACAATTCTCTCTTGTAAGAACGGGAAGAACCGTCGTTAGACGGTGCCATTCCATCATTTTACTCATCTGTGCATCCACATTTAACATTTGGTGTGACATATTTTATGTATCCTGTTTTATTTTTTACTAGCGATTTTAAACTGGCAAATTTAGTAGTTAAAGTCTTGGGCGGTTTTTTTCCATATAAACCAAGCCAGCTTCGGTTTTGGTGACATTCCATCCGGAGTTCGCAAAACTCCCCAACGCAATGTCACAATTTGCAAACCTTCCTACGCAATCATTCAGACCATCTTGAAAATAAACCATTCCATAGCGGTTTATAATAATTGGTGAACCATATAATTTCGGATCAGTGTTGAATAACATATATTACCTTACTATTTTATTGTTTATATAACCAACTAAGATCTTACAATGCCGGTTAAGGCAAATGAAATGCGAAAAACCGTTTTCGGGCCGAAACGAAGGAGTCCGGCATGGATCTTTCTCCGGTTGTTTTCCGGTGCGCTCATTTTTCACGCTTCTATAAGAGCATGCCGGGATGCCTCATTCAAGATTTTTTTTTGCCCTTTGACCTTTATTTTTTCGCGTTTTTTACCAATGTATCCAAATTTTCCGTAAACCTAAATACTCCTATTTAGACAATTTAAAGGATATGGTATATTTGCCTTCTTCACTAAATTATCAATAGCCTCCTCAGGCGAATCGGCCCCATTTATATCTAAAATAACTACTGAAATACTGGATGTGCTATATGGTATTTCTACTACCACTTTAGCCTTGTATTTGGTAGAAATGTGGATCGTTGACACTATGCCCCAAGCCAATGGTTTTTTATGTAGAAGATATTTAGTAGCATATGAGGATCTAGAAATAGCAACTTTATTAAATGCATTTTGATATTCATCGGGTGAGACATGCGGTTGGCATATAAGCCTATCCAAAGCTTGGCGAGCCTCCATGTAAAGAAACATAGCGGAGGAAATTTGCTCGTTTTCGTTAACTTGTTTAATTGTAGTTGTATTTATAATATTCATTTTAGTATTTTATTCTATCTTTTGATAATATTAATAATTTTTACAAGTCCTCGTCAATTTGTTCGTCTACCTGAGATTGGTCATAGGGAGCGGATACGATTTCCACCCGGTATTTACTCATTTGTTCGTCTCTACATTCATCACAAACTTTACAGAGTGGAATACCATTACCATCATACTCCCAATTGGGAATTAAATCTGATCCACATAGGCAATTGCGGGATTTGTCTGTATACATATAAAACTTTATTTATTTGTCAATGTTTATTATTTCAGGATTTTCTACTAAATATCGAGTAGTTCAACTATTTCCATTAATTGTTTGAAAGTTATACTATCATTCCATTTACCAATATCACCAATGAGATAATTTAATTTGGCAAAAATGCGGGCTCTCTCATCTATATTTTCGGGATAGCAATAGAAAACAGAACCAATAATACAACAAGACTTTATATCTCTCCTAGATGGTTCGCCCAAAAGATAGCAATCATGCGACATTGAACCCCCGTTAACATCTCTAAATGCAATTTTTTTTGTCCATTTCGATTCGTCAGAGAAGAATTGAGAAACTTTCATATATTTATTTTTTTTGTATTTTTAATTTTAGTAAAAACTTGATATATATATATATTTATTACTTATTCGATTCGTCAGAAAAGAATTGAGAATTATCCTTACTCGTATTTGTATAATCTATAGTTCCTCCCGCAATATTTAATCCTGTGCCAAAGATACTACCAACTTGTTCAAACGACAAAAGTCCCTCTACCGACTCTTGAGGTAGTATTTTTTCAAATCGACCAATCGGCACAACAATCCTCATATTATCCCTTGCCGTACACTGAATAATATAAACCGAATGAGTTTTTATACTCAAGTCTTCAAGATTCGGGCAATATTTGGCAAGCCTTGCAAATAGTGAGCGTTGCTCAACAATATTCAACCATTGTTCGGGGAAACTAAGAAATAGTTTTTTTACATCAGTCAATTCTTTTGGAATAGCGTTATTAAAAAGATTATCTAGAACATCCCTTCCCATAAACCGTTCATATTCAAGGCCAGCGTCCCTCAAATTTGGTCTTTGGTAAACTAAAACGCTTACTTTACATTTTTTATTATTTTGTATATCGTGCATATTATTTGTTATTATTTGGTTTCTCGATTTATTTTAATAAAAATCCTATTTCACTTTGGAAATCGGGCAGCTAAGATCTTTATCTACAATTTTATAGATTTGCCCGCTGCCGTCCCTCCATTCTTTCGGACCTACCCAAGATTCTTGGATAGTCAATTTCTTAAAATCACCATTTGCATCACGTTTAAACTTCGGACTACGCAAAATGCGAAGATGTGCTCGGCGAGAGTGGGCAATTCTAGTAATCGTTCTCCCACTGTTTTGTTCAACAGTCGATCCCATAGGGATTTTTTTATTATTTGCGGAATGGGAACGATGTATGATTGTATAATGTTCCCTACTCTTCGTCCATTCAACCGATTTACCTTGTTTCTCCGGCCTAATAGATACAATATGATTGGAGGGTGCCATGTAGTCCATGACACAAACTTCAAAAGACTTCCATGCGTGCCAAAGTAGTTTTTTAGCGACACTTTTACCAATGTAATCGGTAACGGAAATATGTTTACCATTCACTTTGACAAAGTAAACCACCGATCCTATCGGGTCTCTACATTCTAAAGCTATAATTAAATCGTTTACAACATCGCCCTTTTCAAATTCCCTACTGTTGAGTGAAAATATTAAAACGCCATTTTCTCCCGTTAATCCTTTGAAGAATCCGTTGACAGTCATATCTCCGGAAGAGATAGAAAATCTAAATTTAGTAAACGGGTAATGAAACGCGGAAATGGGTTTCTCATCATAAATCTTCGCCATTTTATAACAAAGAAGTGGACTATCTTTAATAAGAATTTCCGCCCCTTTTTTATCAATACAGGAAACGGCCTCTTTAATTTTTTCAGAGACTGCTACTAAATTTGGGCTTTGCATATTATTACCTTTATATTTGAAACTTTTTTTATTTTTTTTAAGACAAGCTATCAATTAAATCATGGTAAAATCGAGTTATAAATTCATGCTCAAACTTACCAGAAGGCAATCTTTTAAAGTATAAATCCAATTGAGATGGATCGCACCTTGTTTCTTTTTCCCATTTTTGTGCGGCAACGGGAATTGTCGTTCGGTCAGAAGGTTTCACCAATTGAGGTTTATCCTTGGCAAAAATAATAAATCTGGCAACTAATTCGGAGGCATTGAGTCGCATTTATATTTATTAATTATTTGATGTTTATTGAAGTTGGTATATTTTTCCGCTAACCCTTTTTTTGCAACTTCGGCTAATTGTCTTTCTGACAAGGGAGATCGGATAAATCTTCAAGTGAGTGGTACGATACTCCTCTGTTTTATACTAAACTGTAGAACACCAATTTCGGCAATTAAATGTTTCAACACCAAAATGCGTCGGTTTTTCTGACCTTGCGCCTTTTGTATTAAATTAGCACTATCATATAATGGATAAAAGTCTCGTGGATGTACAGTTAAATTTTCCATTAAACGGAGAGCCTCGTGGAGGGCATTATAAACTTCCGAAAGTTCATTAGTGAGATTTTCCCCTCCGCTTCCATTGAGGTGAATTAGTGGTATGACTAAATCATTTAATTGGTTTATAATGATTAAATCCCCGCTTAAACTGTTTAGAGTGGTTATTTTATTCATCTAAAGATTCCTCATTTTCAACAACAATAATTAAACCCATCATTACGGCTTCCTCTCCACCAAACACACTGTCGGTTTTGCATTCTCCGCAAAGATAATTTCTAGCATCCGGCTCAGCGCAATCGTGTGTCCATTCTCTACACACATTGCAATAGCCCATATTATTCTCACTATATTCCATGTACTCTGACGATGTAATTTTTTTCATATTAAGATTTAATAAAATAAAGAATCTTCTATAGTCCACAGTCTAAATTGAAAAAGACTTTCCGTAAGGGGTAATACGTTGAACTATAGAAGAAATTGAAGATGTTAAATAGAAACCGTGGCCCTAATTACATTTTCCACGTTCTTATTTTTTAGTTTTTTACCGGAAACAATTGGGTTATACTCTCCAACGTAGTGAATTACACAATTTTTGTATCTCAAACATTGGCCGCTTACTTGTTTTCCAGCCTTCCATACTTGAGATTTGTGGGTCTTTGGAGAAAGAAGAATATGGGTTCTATTTCCAAGACCAAAGAAATATGTATATCCAGCTTCAAGCAAAGTCTTAAACTGTTGTTTTGATTTCTGATTTTTCATCTTTTGTGGTTTTATCTAATTCGTAAGGCATTACTAGTAATTTGTCTCCAATCCGAACATTGGCAATCGAATAATCGTTCTCTTGGCAAACAATGAACAAGAGACCCGAAGATCTACTAGCACGAGTTACTTTCCATTTTTTACCTTGGTACATAACAATCGTACCACCCGGATATTTATTCGTTGGCATGGTTCGCCGTGTTAAATTCTTCCTGTTGGCGGTGAATCTCCATCAAACCAAATTTGCAACCCATCATTAAACGGCTGAAAATATGGGTGGTAATGGTGTTACTCAACCGTAGATTAATTGAATTAGCAATATCCAACATGAGAAAATTAATATCTTCTCCGTAGTATTCTCGAAACCTATCTGCGCGGCATAACCCACGAATTGTCATTTCTGTTGGATGCATATTATTCATACTCAAAATTTGCACCTTATCAATAAGGGTATCCAATAATTCAAAATCCCGAGTTGAAATCTCTTGTTCCGTGTAGTCTAATGAAAAGAGGATATTAGTAATATCGCTTTGTGTTGCGAACTCTCGTTCCTCACGTTCTGGCACGCTTGGATAGTGTTTAATATTATTTATAGACATAAATTTAACTGATTATTTAATTAATACTATTTGATTTTACGAATAAATGGGATTATTTTTAATAAACCAATTAATAATAAGCATAACTGTAATAGCAAGACTAGTTCCAACTAGACAAGCTACACATATTTGTTTTAGAGTAATATATTTAAACATATTATTATTATTATTATTATTATTTGTTGATTATTAGATAATGCAAAAAAATGTAATAACTCGGCTTTCGCCCTCGCAATTGGTTTGCTAAAAGCGGAATTTCTCGCGTCCCCCCTAGCTAATCAGGGCAAGATCCGAAGGGCAAGTTTTTTTTTCCGGTTCTTTGTCTTTTTTTACAATTGGAATTGGATATACAAATTCTCGATTGTAAAATTCAGTAATAACCATAATCTTTCTTTCTAGAGGGCGAACGGATCTTAACTTATCTCGTTCTTTAACAAGTTTTTTGACGGCTTTAATAAATTCTGGATCATTGCTAATAAAAAATTGGAGAACTTGTCGATTAGTCATTAAATTATTCTCCAGTTGATTTTTTATTAGCATGATAATTGGCTGAGGTATCAGTGAGAAGTTTCAACAATTCTTCGTCACAGTCGAATTTAGCACATATTTTGCCGTCATATCGGATTTCAACATCTACTTTAGAATCTTCAAAATAGAATGAAGAACCGCTCGTAATTCTCTCTAGCATATAAACTAGCAAATGATTTTCCAGATTGTAATATTTGGCAAGACGATTCACCAATTCAATCTTTCCGTCAATCATCTTATCTGTCCGATTTATTGTTTCCACATTTTTAGCATGTATTTCGATACAATCGGCCAACAAACGATTCTGAATATCATTTTTCACTTTTCCAATACCCTTTGTATAACACAGGGAAATACTGGGGCGTTTATCGAACGTAATCTGGCCGGAATTATTATGTTTATATTTAGGAAGACAATAAGAAAGTGAAACCTGATCTTCCCTTTCGTTATAAATCTTATTAAAACGAACTGTGATTTTCAAACGAAGACGGTCTTCTACAGTTTCGTCGTTCAATACCAAATCGCCGTGTGTGTGATCTTCACTTTTTTCCCAGATAAATTTCCATTTACCGTCGAGCTGCTCAGCAACCTCAGTCATTGTTTTAATAATATCATTTTCGCGATCCGTCAATGGTTTTGCTGTGGTAATTTCTTTATCAGTGATAGTATTCATATGATTTTTTGCCGTTATTGTCGTTGTTTTTTTACTATTATTTATACAATTATTAGTTTGGATCCGTTATTACGATTTTTTCTGGATTTTGGATTATCTTTGCCGGGATTTTAATAAGCGAAAGAGTTGTTCCAATACAATTTTGAGCCTTGTGAATCGCATCTAAAACTTCCGGGCCACCTTTCCCATTTTCGGTAGCAAAAGCGATTCCGTTTAAGAATGCTGTACAAAGATCTATGTTATTTCCGAGCCTTTCCATTTCGTCGAGAATGCCGATTGTAAAGACCGTTTCCTGTATTTCCATTTGTTCGGGACTCATTTTTATATTTATTATTTATGTTTTTATTTTCCTAAATCAATTATACGTAAGGGTAAAGTTCGCTTCCGAAAATCAATTTCTTAATTTTAATTGTATCGTAATGGCTAATTGAAGGCCAATAGGGCTCTACAACTTCTCCCTCTACCATTTCCGGCTCCGGTTCTCTATTTACAATATCACCAGAATCGGTGCCCAACCAAATATCGTTTAAAGTTTCATCACACCAATCTTTAACAATCTTTGTGGCATGTACAAAACCCCTCCATGGAAAAGAATCATCGTCTCGCACTCCTCGGGGTCCATTATATAAATCATTATTAGCCGCATTCCAGTAGAATTTAATATTTGCTGGCATCTTAAAATGCGCCGAGATAAGCTGTTTAATTTCTTCTGTTTTCATAATGTTAGTTTTAAGATCTATCAATTTTGATTTTGTGATTTTGTATCTGATTACATATCTATTATAGCTTACCTGAAGTGCAAAAGCTTTAACGAAATTTAATATCCAACTATTACCAATTCCTCTTATACGCTGAATGGTCCAAAACACTGAATATTGATTTTTATTTACAATATAATTTGCAAGCTCTGGTAAATTATGAACTTCGATTTGTAGAGACTCCATCGCTTCAATCACCCTTCGGCTTTTTGCTCGAAAAGCCTCCTCTAGATGTGCCTCACTCAACGGACACCGAGTAAATTGCAGTTGTTTAGCGTTTTTCATTTTTTCCCTTTCCTCATTCATAAGACCATAGGAACCGGGAAAACAAGAATGGAATTGTAAAAAAAGCGTAAAATCCAAAAAAGAAAACCCGAAAAGCAATTAATTTGCCGTTCGGGTTTTTCAACTAACAGGAGTTTTTTTTAATGGGTGGTTAAAATGGATGAATAGACCTAAATACTCTATATCCTACAACCACGAAACAAAATATATATATTCCCGCCATTAGATAATCCATTAACAATTAGTTTTTTGTTTATTCCTAATTATGCGATTTGAAGTTGTTGACTTCCTTCCCTTCTTCGTGACAAACCAATCTTTCCTTTCCATTGACTCAACGTGTTATAACACACGTTCAGATCTTTTTCGATTTGTAAAAGAGGAATCCCCTTTAACATCGACTGCATAGCCGCGTTTTTAATCTCTTCTGGATATTGAGTTTTAAAACGGCCTCTATTCGATCTGTATTCCTCTTTCTTCGGGTTAGACGTTTGAGTGTCTCTATACCGAATAGCCGCATCTACAAACTCCCCAAATGTTAGACCCATGTTTTCGGCAATGTTCTCTAGTTTCACCAGTTGCCGATCTTCTTCCATCGCCTTATGGATTTTTAAAGCGACCTCCGAATTTACCAATTGTCTGTTGATTAATTCTTTTTGTAGTTTTAGTGTCTCAATCCTCGCTAAGATATACATACCACGGTTATTTTCCGTGATAGATTCATGGTCGGTAATTTGACTATGCAGATCAGTCGATGAAACTTCTTGGAGAAGTTCTTGCAGATTGAAAGGTTCGCTTTCGAAAGATTGATTGTGCTTATTGTTATTCATTGTAATTATGTGACTGTAAAACGTGTGTTCTAGTTTTACGATAACTTACTCTATTTTTTTTAGGATTTTAGTCAAAAAGATAGAGGGGGAAAAATTTTCTTGAAAGCGTTTTTTTTAATTTGGTAGCAAAACCTCTAGCGCGGCAAGTTTGAGTTTGGAATTTTCTCCCGTTAAAGATGATTCAAATCTGTTTTCGTCCCTCGTTCCTCCAGTTGTTTCCTTATTCGTGGAAAAATGGTCAATCATACCATTGAAAGCCACAAAAGCATCATATCTAGTCTCGCCTAAATTTCCAATTGATTTGTCGTAGAACAACTCTACTATTTTATCAATTTTGCGTAGTCCTCTTGTCGTGGCCTCGTTGCCGTCTTTGACTTTCAAAATATAAGAGGAAATATCTCTTACGTCCTGTTCTTTACAAGGAATATCACAGAGAAGATCCAGTTTTGCTTGGAGAACGTTTGTTTCTTTACTAATAAAGTCCAAATGGGCTTTACTCTCATCTAGTTTCGATTTGGCTTTAGCAGAGTGTCGAACTTTTGATAAATTACTCAATAATGCGTGAAACATTGTATTACCAAATTTTCTAGTGGCGTTTAGGGTAAATAACAACCCCATATCACCATTGAATGAATTGAATCCCGTAAAATGCATTTCAATCAAATCATTTGGCCTACATTTCGGAGCTATACAAATTGGAAGTTTCACACTAAGGAAATATTTATCTTTCACTTCTCCACCCCGGTCATAAACAGCGTGCCCATATTTGACAATATCGGCTAAGACCGAGAAAGCCTCTTGATTAGAAACCATGTTATATTTCTCCCCCATCGTTCCGAGGCTTTTACCGTTATCACTACGAATTATTTCGCATTTTCCTGACTTATAGGCTTGGTCTCCAAAGAGATAATAGTTATCTACCCTTTGGGGTGTAAAATTAGCATTGATACTAATTAAAGCATCTGTTAGAGTTTTTTCATCAGTTAATTTTGTTCCGACTGTTTCCAGTACGGATTTAATATCTAAAGTTGGTTGCAAATCCATTTTTTTTTGTTTTTTTTGCGCCAAAGCTGTTAGCTCTGAACTGAGGAAGAGACTCTAGGGGAATCCCTCATGAGTCAAGGGTCAATTCCCCCCAGCCTTTTGTTACAATTTTGTTACGCTATTTATTTGCTTTATCGGGGATTCGATCCATCGAAATACAATGGAAAAATTGATAATATCAGTAGAGCGGTTATTAGATAATTTCTAGATTCTGTTTCTCTCAATTCGGGTATCGAAAAAATAAGAATAAGAATGGGTAAGCTGACAACCGCTATACAATCCCAAATAAAAACTCTTTTCGCAATCTTCATTTTAATTCCGTGGTTGGTTCGTGGCAGGTTTATGAAAAATCAGGGTCGATCTTAAAAGTGCCTCCCATTTTACCCTTGGATACCGTAAGATCATTCCTCATGCGAATGATTAAACCAAGCAGTGTTAATACATTATCTGTATCAACAGGAAAAATTTTTTCTTGAAATATTTTACTAACTTCCAAGCCCAACTTGGTGCGGTCAATTTTTGAGCCTATGGGAAGGTCGTTAATCTTCTCATTTATAATTCGAGAGATTTCAATAATAGTCTCTAATGTATAGCATTTATCGTATTTCATAGGAAAAGGTTTATAGATCCGGATCCCTAACAATTCTGATCCGAAGCCAGTATTGTTCCAATGTAAGAATAATGGGTTTTAAATATACATATTTTCTACTTACATCTCTATCAAAATGGTAAAATAAAGTAATATCAATCCAAGTCCCCATAAATAAATGATGAACTTTCGATTGATGATCTAAAACTTCCAAATGTTTCTCCACTAACATTTCCAATTCAAATAAAGAAAGTTCCACACTTTTCGCCTCGATTGCGTAACATATCTCACCAGCCCCTTTCACGAAGCCATGGTAGTTATAGACTAACAGGATTAATTTCATAAAACTTTAACGAATACAGATAGAGCTATGCAAATAATAAATGCTAAAATGTAAACAATTCCAACGGAAATGAGTTTGCGATATCTACTATGCATTGTGGTTGGCTACTAAATAGAAAACGGTGAAAACGGTCGTCCACAAAATATAAACAATTGAAAGCGCCTCTATTTTTTTTGTTACTCCGCCTTTTTGACGTAGCAACAATTTACCAATTAAGATTACGGAGATAATGTTTAACAACAGCAGAGTGTAAAGGGTCATATTTTTTTTGTTATTGTATTGCGAAAATAGAGAGAAAGTGGTAGTCCCGGACAGCGGAGCCTCTGTCAATAAGCCCTTATAAAGAGCCCGTTATTAGCTACATTTAACTACAGGACCATAAATTTATAAACCCCAAAAATAAATCATAAATTGAGGAATAGAAACAATAATCTTAGCGAGAATAACGGACAAAACCACCGTCACGCCGGGATAATAAACTCCGCTATCGGACCACAAAGAATATTTTACTGGATTCCTAATAGAATTATGATAAACAACTGGTTTCAATAAGTTCATGTTTAATTGACAAATTGGATTTTTCAATTTCCTGTACAAACTTGGTCCCAATTATTAAATTGTTTTCGCTGGGTCTAGCCAAATTTCTTTCTTTGTCGATGTAAAAAAAGTAATACATTTGCTTACCTTCATTATTGGTAAAGAAACCTTTGAGATAGGCCGTTTGAAGATATGCGCCGACTACAAATAGTTCGTCATTGGGAATAAAAAACTTACCATCCGGCCCGCGAGGAGTCCTAGGGAAGTTTTTATGTTCCAATATTTTCTTTTTGTATTCTCCTTCGAAATCTTTCATAGGTAATTGATTATAGGCATTAACTCGTTCCCTTATTTTCGCGCCGAAGTTTCGCAAAATTAATCGGACGATTAAATTTACTATTATAAATAGAACCGTCTTCTCTAATAATCAAATTCATAGTGATCTTCAATGTCGATGGATCAAGAGGTTTCCCATGAAGGTGTACCAATTCATTTGATGGCGCTGAGGTTAATACGTTTCCCTCTACAGTTCGCCTAGCTTTAACCCGAAAAATGTATCCACCCGGAACAAGTTGAAGTGTAAAAGTTTCCAGTTGGGTTTTAGCATTAGGCGTTTCCGCCCATTCACTAGATCCGCTTTTTTGTTCAATAAAATATTCAACGCTCCCTGCTGGATTATTACCATTCCAAATAAGACTAATTGGATATTTGGTTTGGCCATAAGAAGCGGCGCAAGTAAGGAGTAATCCAAAGATTAGATTTTTAATTTTCATTTTTTACTTTTGAATTGGGTGGCAATTGATCAATAACCTCGGACAATTTCTCCATTTCTTTTACCACTTTCTTTGAAATGTCTGAATTTGGTATTAGAATTACCCCCATCTCTTCAGGTGTTATATGGTTATCGCCCATTTTGTTTGGGTTTATTTTATTTAGTAAAGTAATACACTACTCGTCTTATATAAGGACGATTGGATTATGACCTAGACATCCACTCACAACAAACAGATGTTTAAATCCAAAACAGAATGTTATAGTGTAAAATGGTGGGGTCGGTGGTATTTGAAACCACAACCAATTCCTTAAAAGGGAACTGCTCTACCGTTGAGCTACGACCCCAAGAACTTACGTAATATTTCTATTACAAAATTTATTATAGCCTAGTAAGGCCGTTTAACAGTCGGCATTGGCCCGCCGGTGGTCTTTTTACCATCAACAACCGGTTTCTCTGGCATATTTTCGACTACAATCTTTTTGCTTTGTACCACGGTAACTTGAGCGTGGTTAAAATACAAGATACCGCGCACCCTACCATCCTTATCCAACTGTTGCGGCTGAACAAGTAAGATGGGAGAGCCGTATGCTTGACGGCAAATGCCAAGTACGATTCCAGTTCTCAGCGTAACATTATCCTTAACAAGATCCCCAAGCCCCGCAACCATTATTTCGTTATTAACGTTTCCAAATTTGACCTTACCCTTCTTGACAACATCAACTTGATAAGTGTCAAACGTTAATTCTTCCACTGGCTTTTCGCTGTTCGTCTTTGGAATTGGTTGAAGCCCAACTCTGTCACAATTATAAAGATATCTGGTAAAGGATACTACAACACCCTGTACGCCCGTTACCTTGTCTCTTCCCAAATCACCAAATCCGATTATTTTTTTGTCGCTCATAAGAATAGTTTTTTTAGTTGAATTTCTCTAACTTGTTATATTTGACCACATCCGAAAAGTGTGTAAAAAATGTCGTATCATTTGCTTTTGGATTTCTAAATTGAAAAACGACAAAGGCAATGGAAATATAAATAATACAAAAGGCAAGGATACCCTTGATTGCTATAAAAATTTTATTAGATCTCATTAGTTGTTTTGTGATAAAGTTTTCCGGTCAATTCTAGGGAGGCATAATCTCTGGCGTCATTACAGCTAAACCCGCTATTTACAGCCTCCCAGAATAGTTTACAAAATTTTTCCCTAAAAAGTTCACTCATGTTTTATTGTTAATAAAAGCCTTGCATGATAAGACTATCACGTAGACTCAAATAAGCATCTTCGGTTATATACTGTGCCGATTGGGGCTCAAAATATTGAGTAGTATAGTCGAACGAGAAAATCCTCCAATAGACTAAGGGGGAATGACCCCTATCCCTCGAAAATTCTATCAAAACCGAACCCGCTTGATTTATATATCCATCCGAAAAAAACTCGGGCGTTTGCGTCATACCCCATAAGGGAATCCCCCATACCCCTGCGGGTCAACCCCTTTTTTCCTTTCTTTTCGAAAAGAAATTCCGGCTTTAACTGCAAAAGATTTACTGTTACAAAAGGATGACTTTACCGTCGATTGGGTGGTCTTTTTTCCACTTTGGAAACTTATCAAAATAACCAATTATAACAGAAAAAATTGGCAGGAGCGGAAATAATCGAAATTTCTCTAAGAGATTCAAAGTCTCCTGTGCTACCGTTACACCACGCTCCAACAAAAACTCTAATTTTTAATTTGTTTAATCCTTGATCATCCCCTAGCTAAAGCACGGGGCTTTCTTTTCGTCGATTAGTACATTTTTTATTTATATGATAATCAGATTTTGTTATCTAGAAAAAATTGGTAGCCATGGAGAAAATCGAATTCTCGTACCACGGATGAAAACCGTGTATCTTAACCACTAGATGACATGGCCATATTACTGACAAATAAGACTTAAACTAATTTAAACTATCAAAGAACTAAGAGGAATAATAAGCTAAAATGGTGAGGAATGCAATGGGTTTTTTCAGAAATTCTGAAAAACAATTTTGAAACTTTAATTGTAATCTGATGCATTTTACCGTAAGGCTTTCTGCCAGATTCGATATGAGCATCTTTACGTTTAGTTTTACCCATATATAAAGATCTATTTAAGTTAAACTATAAACGGGAAACGGATCACCACGAAAAACGCTAAAAAACGATAACAACTTATTTTTGATACCGTATCCGACAAATCGTGGACAATATTCAAGACTAAAGAAAACCTTTCGGTCCACACAAATAATACGACCTTCGAATACGGATACTTCTCTAAAGACAATTATGTTATCTGTGAATCTTACAACATAGGCCATAAAAAGAAGTGCTCTATTTTGATAAGCGCAATAATAAGCGCCAATTTTTAATTTGGCCTCTAAATGATCTAACTTTATTGAATCCTCATATTCCATGACTGAAAATAAGTGGGGCTAGACCGCTAGCACGCGACTAGCCCCGATATTATATAGAGCGTTTTTTTAACTCTTCATCAGCAAACCCGTATTAATTTTTAACTTGATCCCGACGTAATACCGCTATACGACGAAAGCATTGACTGACAAATACAAAAATGGCGCCTTCGAAAGAAATTGAATCTTTGTTTTCGGTTTAAATATTAATATGTCTACTGGTAACTTCTATATGTGTTTTGAACTTTTGGGTTAATAACTTAAACTTTTATATGAGTAAACCTAACAATAACCCTAAGCCTGAGAATCTCGGCGTGAAGCCGAGACACCCAAATTTTTACTTTTTAACTTGGAAGATGTAACCAATGATTGTATTACCAATCTTCTTTTCTCTATCAACCAATTGTTCATTGGCGCGGGAACGAGCGGCCTTTACTGCTCTCTGCATAATTTCGACGCGCTCCAACAATTGGGACTTTTCAACTGGCAAAATAAGTCCGGACCATTCTTGTTCTTGTGTCCGGCCAATTTCGACATCTTTATCAATCAGCTCTGTTTGCGCTGGATGTTCAACGGTTGCCGCGTAGCGAATAAGTACAACTTTCTCTTTCTTGGTACGAGGCTTGTTGACAATGGCCGCTTTATAGTATCCAGCCGTTTTATCATTATCAGCTACAAAAGCCTTCGCTGGGTCGATTGTAGAAATTGCATTAATCAATGTTGCGACTTCTGCAAGTCTCTTCTCAAGTTCGAGCAGAGAGGTAGCGGGAATACCGGTAAGGATCGGTGTTGTTTCCCCCTCTAAGATAATATCCGCCCTTGCCTCTGTATTGGCCTCTGCAATCTGATAAGCAGAGTCAATAGCCTTGACAAGGAATGGTGTAATCAGAGCAAGTTCATTTCGAACCGTGGTCTGAATTTTACTCTGGGATTCAATAATCGGCGGTTGCCCCTCTGCATTGGGAAAGAATGTAACAAGTTTCTCTGTAAAGAGGTGTCCCTTGCTTTGGAAAGAATTAGCCAATTCGGATCTTACCTTACCGGCTTGTGTTTCGATACTTGTGTTGACAGCTAGCGATTCGTGTAGTTTCATTTTGAATTTGAATTGTTAAACCTAAAAATTAATGTACCGTTTTTATTGAGGTGGTCTACAACCCTCAGCAAGACTGAATTACTATTTTTAGATAGTAACCAATATGTGTTTATATAATATAGAAAAGGAAAGTGGTCGCTCTGGTGTTGTTTTACAAACACGGAATCCTATAAAACGTTTTTAGGCGTTATAGACGATTACTTTAACATTATTCTAGAAAGAATGTTCAGAGCGGGAAAATATGTTTAATACCTGTCAAATCTCGATATTCCGCAAAAGATCTATTTACACTAAAACTTCGTTGGTGTATCGTTTTGGAAGTTGCCCTTTGTACCCCAAACTCTCTAAATAATTTGCAAATTTCCCCCACACCGAACCCGTACTAACAAGAATTGTTTCGCGATTACACCAAGCCCCTTCGTTTTGATGGGGGGTAAATATTGCTTGGATTTCATATTTTCCGTCAGACATTATAACTTTTTTAAGATTACAAATTACCTTATTGACCGTTTGATCTTCTCTTAGATTGCCGTGCAAATATTCGACTGGTTCAATCAACCGTTTAAACGATTCGAGTACGCCCGCGTTGTGCAGCAATTTATCCTTGCGAACATCCGTAAGGATTAGTGCGAGAGTGATTTTTTTCATTTGAAGCGGGAATAATAGTTTGGTAGCCCTAGTCGGTTCGACCCGACAATCCCTTACGGGCGATACTTTTTAAGAGTATTGGGTATACATTCCCCCATAGGGCCAAAAGTACAATATAGATTTTACACTAGAAATTTTAAATATGGATCTAAAATTAGATTTTTCTGAACAGCCAATCAACAATTGTCATGAAGACAAATGCTAAAAAAACAAAAGGGCCAAACAAGAAAGCCAGAGACAGGAATTTCACCTCTCCCATGTTTTTAAAAAAAACCCGGTCTCCGCAAGTGAAAAAAAATAATAATCCGACAACAGCCCAAACTCCAATTAGCCCTATCATGGTGAATCCCTTGTTTTGCCACATTGAACATTTTCTAATTTAATTTTCCAATCGCACATCTTGAAATTTTAAAGTGGTACGCGCAGAAGAAATCGAATCTTCAACCTACAGAGTAGAAATCTGTCGCTCTATCCAATTGAGCTATGCGCGCATAAAAATAAAAGAGGAATGAGGAAATAATAGCGTCGGTTACTACTAGCTCAGTTCAAATATTCGTACTATATCAATTTTTGCCTTGATGGGATTTATAACCCATAATTTTTGTTACAATAGACAACTATCTTTTACAATAGCATTTTTCACAAAAAGTTTCAGTACATCATGGGACACGGTCTTTTAACGGACCCGCCAAGATATGCATTTCGTACTAAGGCGTATATTTTGATCTTTTTTTTTACTATTACTGATCTGCGGCGGGCGCAGCGGCTTTAACGATCTTTTTAACAACCGTTTTTACTGGGGCCTTCTTAGGGGCGGACTTCGACGCAACAGACTTTTTCTTTGTTGGCATTATATTATTTTTTTTGATTTTTTTAAGTTTCTTTTCGGAGCCTCGGGCGGTCCCTTATCTCGCTCCCAAGATCATCCCTAATCTGAGACAGGAAGCAAGTTTTTTTTCACTTTTTAAGACACAAGATCCAAATTCCCAAATTCCTTGCGCACCACATAGTTGCGTTCAAATTTTTTCTCGTATTCGTTGCACCACGGGCAATTGATTCGCTCGAAAAACTTTCGAACCTCTCTTTTTGCAAATTTGATTTCTTTTAACTTTTTCTTGTACGCCCATAGTCTTTTTATATCAGCTAAATAATCTTGATAAGATAAGGAAGGTTTATCCGATAACCGCGCGTATCTAATTAGAGAACAGAGAAACACAATGTCAGATTTTAATTCTTCTGCATTATTCTGAGAGCTAAATAATCTAAACTCAAAAGTTGGATAGGATGTTTTTTTATTTGTAGTATAACGGGGTTGAAAAATATAGTTATAGTTAAAAAATTCTTTTTTTAAACTTTCTGTAAATCCTTCGTCATTTTTATCAACGATATCGGCGAAACGATGATAATCAAATGGAAAACAATTTTTATCATCAAAAGGTTCTTGAAACATTGAGTAAATGAAGGGATTTTTAAGAAAAATATCTAATAGCGCTGTTTCTAATTTTAATATTTTGAGTGTTGATGTCGAAGAGCCACAAATTTCTTCTAAACCAACGTGAAGATGTCCTCCTCCCGTAGGATAGTATAGGACTTCATTGGGATTTTCTTTAATGATTCTAGATGTTAGATTCAAAGCCTTGGACGCTGCAAAAATAATATTAAACACTCCACCATATTTATCAATATCTGAAATATAACTTATTTCCACCTGACATTCGACCTCTACGCAATATTCTATTTTTTGGAGGCTAAGAATATCGGGTTTAGCTTTAATTTTGTAAAAATCTTTAATAACTTTGGGAAAAAGTTTATTAAATGTATTTGCCACTTTTTCCGCGGCACATCTCGAACGATAAGGTTTTCCCTTAATGGGGATAAAGGTTAACTCCAGTCCAAATCTCATTTGTTTTTTTGGTTTAATATATCCAGCAAAGATTATTAGTCTTTGTTGGGTGGATATTGATTAAATTACTAATTATTTATTTACAATAACACTATAGCCGAATAGAATTGCTAAGTTTTTATAATTAACCTATGTCCCAATTCCATTTTGGTTTCTTTTTATTCTTCTGTTTAGTTTTTTTATCAATTTCAATACGCTTCGGTGGGGGCATTTCCTTGCGTATTGATTTAAATAATTTTACCGTTGGGTTTATCTTTTTATTTTTTTTCATCTGCGTCTTTTAAATCGACCCAAGCTCTTATCCCGAGTACCTGTTCATCTATTTGATGAAATATTTCAGCAAATTCTGTGTACCCATTAAAAGCTATATTAATCATGAATGCTTTTTCTTGATAATTGTATGCATTATAACTTTTCTTGTCAAAAATAAGAAAGTATTGATGCCTGATATAACCTTCTCTGACTGGCTTAGTCGGTGGATAATTCCATTTTTGTATCATTCGTCTAAGTTTCTAAAATCAGAATTACACGATTGAAGATTTTGGTGCTCGCTAGTATCTTTACTATAATATTTACGCAATAGTGTAGAATCGTTTTGGAAAATATTTGTAATAAACTCTTCTGATCGCGTTTTGGCTAGAGCTTGTAACTTTTCTTCGTTGTGTGTGATCTCTATATATTCTTCATCCGTATCTTTATTATATTCAGTAACTTTCCAATCTATTTCTTCTTTACAAGTAATTTGTAACTCTGAAATAAAATACCGATGTAGGAATTTTTTTAATTTGACTATACTACCGTAAAGAACCCATACATCTCCAACAATATTCATTTCTTGAACCCGTTCTGAAAATTGGTAATTCAATAATAAATTTCTCATTCTATTGAGAAAACTATCTGGACCTTGAAAACCTATAATAATACTTTCGTTAGCGCCGCCGCCATTAGAAGCGTATAAAAAACGTCCTGTTTCTTGTGCGAGAGGTAAAAAAATCATTCTAATATTAAATTTTGGTAACTGTTGTCATTGTCTGTAAAATACATTCTCTTTGGACGCATAGGAACGATTACTTTATCCAAGCAATTTTCACACGGCATCGCCAATCTTGGCTCGCCATTCTGATTCATTCTTATGTTTAAGATTTCATAGTCTTTCCAAGAGAGTTTGTCTAACTTTTCGTGTAAATGACACTCGGAATGCCTACAGGGTGTATATTTTCCGGGTAAATGTTCTTTCTTATAAACACCAAAACGATACTGGTTGTGCGGGCTGTTGTAGCAATTCCAACCCACACAAACAATACGATTTTTGAGGATGGCAAAGGAAGTATGGAATGATTTTCCATTTCTCCTAAACCCCTGCATTGCCCTAGTTGTTTCTAGAGCCTCTTTGAATACTCTAAGATTCAATCTGGTAATCGGCGAACAATGCGTGAGCAATTGCCACTTTAATGCCGCGAGTGCGATTAAAATTATCTTTATTTGAGCACTCGGCAACACCTTTTACAATTTCCCCATTTGGGAAATCAATTTCAATCGAGGTATTTCCTCCAGTAGAAACCAACGCATGTTGAAGTTTCATATTTCGAATATGGTATAAAGGAAGAATACCCGCTACATTTAAATTGTAGCCATCCAAATTCTCTACATAAGAAACCCGACGATTATGAACGACACGGACTTTAGCTCCCAATTTTCTTAGGATTTCCACGGTCGGTAGCTGACTACTAACAAATTTGTTGAGACCTTTCTCAACTATTTTACGTTTAGACATAGTATATACGTTTATTTATTTTATTTTTTGTTCTTTACCTTCGAGAACCCACCCTTAAGAGTGGTCTCAAATATGATACGATTTTGCTCGTCTCCCTTGCTAAACACAATCGTTAAGATATTTTCATCCGAGTCTTTTTCATCAAGTTTTCCATAAAATTCTGTTGATAAAACCTCAATTTGTTGTTTGGTTAAACAATAGGCGCTAACGTCTATCGTACAAATAAGGGGATTTTCGGATTCGCCTCCTAGAAAATTAGTCATTAAAATTTTGTATCTTCTTCGCTACTATCGGGTATGTTCAAATCTTCTCTCAATAGATCGATATTAGAATAGATCTCTCGCTGCATTCTAATATCACATTCGGCGATCTCTGCCAGTGTCAATTCCTCGGACAGGAGAACTTGCTGAAGGTATTGGCGTATAATACTCAATTTAATCAGCTTTAATCGCTTACGTTTAGCAAAAAATCCTACCGTCTGAAGAATTAGCGTTTTCTGCTTAATCTTATCTTGATCGTCGTGAGGTTGTGTTTCTGACACACCGGATAATACACTAATTATCTATAAGTTTTCACCGAATGCCATTTTTCGTCTTTATAGATGGCAACAATTTCTCCAGCATAGCGAGAGGCGGTATGAACAGCCTGACTGTAAGCGGAAGTCATACCGGGTTGATTATCCAATTCTGTGCTATAACTAATAATATTACCATATAGATCAATATCTTCGGTATCCTGTCTTTCTGGCAGCATGTGAACTACGTACCGATCAGGCTTTGGTTTTTGATTTGGATTGAATTTATTCATATTTGGTTATTTTCTAACGTCTTCTACGATAATGTTATCTAAATTTTGGATTAATTTTAAATCTGAAGCGCCTCGGCCTTTCTTTTCATCGAAATAAGCGACTATATACCGGTTAATTTTTGTAATTTTTGTCGTTTTACCCAAATGAATAGTTTCTTCTCCGTAGAAGAGATCCACTTCTGGTAATCTTTTATAAACATTGAGAAATTTTTCTGTAATATTGTCAATATATTGTAAAGCTTCCTTTGTGTATAGATATTTATCTTTTAATAACTTTTTTTCCATTTATGTCTTTATTTATGTCTTTCCGTGATGATCATACGAGTGAATTTCTCGACCGTTTAAATGTTTTTTAACCTCTAACAGAGAAATGGGTCTTCCAAATGATTCTATGCCGACATCTAACCTATAACCAATTCCAGTATCTTTATTAGTCATTGGGTTGTTCGAATGGCTGTGCCCGCAAAGGTGAATATAATCTTTACCGTCTCCAAGAAAACTCATAATTGGATAATGGCACAATACGAGAGGGGTTGAATTAATAAAAGCTTCTACATAAGTCGGAAGGAAGGTGATTGATTTCTGTCCCAATTTTGTCGTCAAAGGGTAGACTTCATAGTTTAACTCACTATCGTAAGCATCTGGAAATTGAGCTTGCAAAGTCTTCAAATAAGCTTGTCTATGGCCGGAAGTATGATTTCCAAGTATTAGATAAAGGTGATCGAAACTTAACCTCCTACAAAGTTCCCAAAATTTCTTACCATCTCCATCGCCAAAAATAAAGTCTCCCAAATGGAAAACGGTTGCCTCATGGGAAACATTGGCATTCCATTGATGAATAATTCCGCTATCGTGATCTTCTACGCTTTTATAGTTTCTCTTTTCATAAATAAAATCCCGATTGTGTCCATAGTGAAGATCCGATACAAAAAAATAGTTGTGTTCCGAACCTTTGAATTTAAGAGGTTTAAGCATAAAATACCTTCTCTGGATTTTTTCTAATAAACTTAGCGATTTTGGGATGCGACCAGCCCGAATCATTCAAATCAACGAGGGAATTTATCGCATCGTGACCGCGCACATGACCCTCCTGATGCATTTTTGCCTTTTCAGCCACTATACTTGGAAGATAGAATGAATCGCCCTTATAAACTCTAGTTCGATTGGAAAACGAAACAATATCTTTTTCGCCAATCACTCCCATTTTCAAAGCTGTTTCGCAAAGAACTCCTAAACAACAACAAGAAACGACTTCGTTTTTTGAATTAATTCTAGCGAGTACACCCTTAGCTTTCTTATATTTACCGCTTTCTAATGTTTCCAACCAAAGTCTTTGAAGACGCGTAAGCTTAAACTTTTTATTTTTTTTAATAGCCATTTTAATATGTTTCCGGGTTAATTCTAAATATCACACGTTCTGCTGTTTGGTTTGTAACATATGAAGAACCAAAATAGTATTTGACCTTCATCTTAACGGCTTCCAAATTATCCTTATCAGGAGACCAACCGACAACTAGATATTTTCTATTCTTCGATTGATTTGTTGAGAAGGAACAGCCCATAGCTCTCAACATCATATATAACTCTTCTTTATCACTTAGGTTTAGATGCATCATCGTTTTCTCCTCTTTGATCCGTTAACTCTTCGGGGTGTTCTATATATACATTTATGACTGGTGTGTTTGTTCTAAAAATCATTTGGGCGATCATTATAACAGATAAACACCCTACATACCCTATACTGGGTAGCTTAACTCCTAAGTCAAGCAAATATTCCCATAAAAAATAAACTGGAACGGAGATAGCTATCCAATAGATCAGCTTTTCGGTTACTATCTTCAGTATATTATGTAAATACTCCATTATAGTGCGTTTTCCTGTTCAATCACGACTACCCTAACGGGATCTTTTGTCGATACAGCAACATTGGTATCGAAAGTCTTTGTTGACTTTGACTTCAAAGTTTTGAACAAATCTGCCCAAGTCTTAATTGGATTCTTCTTCCGTTTCGCCACTTCATTTTGGCTCTTAGCAGCCCGCTGTAATCGTTCAATTGCCTCGTTGTCATCTTGATCCAGAGGGCTTTTCGTAATCCATCCGGTCGCAACTTTCTTAGCCAACTCTGCATCACCACGAATAAAAATGGTAAACTTATTCTTACCCTTTGGTGTTTTTTCGTCATCCTTATCTTCTTTCTTGGCGTTTTCTACTTCTTTGGCGATTTTAAGAACTTTACTACGCTGCTCGGCGTTCAAGCCTGCTTGAGTTAAAATTTCTTGTAGGTCTTCTTCGATATTAATCATTTTATATATACTGTTGTTTTAATTCTTTCCCGTTTTTAATTCCGTAACCTTAGACATATTATCCTCGAAACTGCGTACGAGGTCAATTGTTTTTTTTAAAAACTCTCCTCTTTCTGGCGCGGGGAGATCATCGAACTTTTTCTTGATCTCTTTAAAACGCGGCGAAACTACGCCTTGTTTATTAGTGAAAGCTTTTCTTAGTTTTTTTAGTGTTTGTTGACCCATATGAATTTTTAAAAAATTTCTGACGGTTTGACTTCGGTGATTTTTGTTTTATACTTCCTACGTCTGTCGTCGTAGTAAAAAATTTTATAACCAATGGGGGTATAGTATAATCCCAAGGAATCAACCGGCTGTACGTCACTAAAGTATTTTGCTAAAAGTGGGTTACTTTCGGCACGCTCCTCCAATGAAAGTTCCGTCAGATTTTGATTATTATAACAAGATTCAATTTCTTCGATTAAACTAAAAAGATTAAACGAATCGTGTACGGCCACTTCTATGTATTCGTAATTATCAGATTCATTACATATAAATGTCACTTCTAAAGTGTAAGTCATCCAGAATTTATGCTCTATAATTTCTGCGGTTTCTATTTTTTTAGCCATAAATAATTGGGTATTTTACTCCGAGCGAATTGTAATAGTATAAAACTGGTATTACCGGAAAGCGATCTCCAATTTTACAATACTTTGTTATCATTCTTAAATTTATCATTAACTTGTTAATGATACGGGTGTTGGAGTAGAGAATTATTTTTAGGGAGTCGTCTATAAATTCGCCGACATCGGGGGTTGCAATTTTAATTTCTAACGCGCTCGATTCTAATTCTCCACGGTATACCTGAAAAACAATTGTGTTTTTGTAATTCTCGACGATGGGGTATTTTTCACTGACCAGTTTATTGGATTTTTTTTTTTTTTTATAATTTCACTGACGCCTTGTCTTCTTTACGGATTTTGTCTCTCACTTCCATTAACGATTTGCCCAACAAATTATGACCCTTCCACATTGATTCATCTAGAATATTATCGTCTGCTTGCAACAGCCCAATTCCCCAGATAAGATCCGATGGTGACGCTTCTGCCAAGACTCGTTCTCCAGTTTCCAGTAATTGTTTTTTAAATGCGGGGTTTTGGGAGAACTTTAGGTAATTGACATATACCATATAGGCATAACGCATGATATCCCAAGAGCTATCGTTATAATTTCTGATTTGCCTACCGAAAACCTTCGCTTGACTAGGTTCTTGTGTGTTTAATAAAGTGGCTGCTATAGCTGAATCTCTAAAAAAATCAGCCTTATAGAACATAAAGGCTTGTTCGGTACTTTGAAAAACTCGACCGATATTTGGGTCAGTGAATTCGCAACGATGGAAATTTGAATATAATTCAATTTCGGAATAAAAATATACGTGTGTTTCTGTAGTACGCATGTTAAATATAAAAGATTTTAAGTCTTTTTTAAATATCTTAACCCTATAAATCTTTTTTAATAACTAACTCGTCATATTTAGCTAAATATTCAACGGTTAAATTTATAAACGTCGCAATTAGCATAGCTCCTTCGGGCGTTATTTCTGCTGATAGATTTTTACTGGCAAATAGAGATTGAATCATTGCCAATTTATACTTCTCTCTGATTGTTGTACTATTTTTTTTAGACATCTAGTTGGAGAACAACTTTATCTAAGTTTAAGACTTGAACTCGTGGATCACTAATATCCGAACGAAAACTATTAGTGGTCCAAATTTCATCAATACCACCATCAAAAAGAGCACTGGTTCCCTTAGAAAAAATTCCATGAGTAACAAATAAAATAATTTTACCGGCGTTTTTCGCTTTTAATACTTTTGCTAATTCAAGGAAAGTTTTTCCACCGTCGCAGATATCGTCAACGATAGCAACAACTTGTGAATTTAAATTGTCTGCAAACACAACCGTTTCTAAAATTTCCCCCGTAGCGATATCACGTTTCTTATCGGCGCGGATAAAACTATCTTTCCCCAAGCGCTTTGCCAAATCGGAAATTTTCTTATTAGCACCCGCATCGCAGCTTACTAATTGAGCATCTTTAAGTACCGTTTTAAATTCGGCCCAATTAGCGATTAATGCCCACTGGGGCAGTTCATTCATATTTTTAACTAAAGCCCTCGTTACATCTGAATGGCAATCGGCAACAAAAACTTTATTAAAATGAAGATTATTAATAATCCCCGCCATTACTGATACGCTTAACGCTTCACCACAAGAATTTAACGAATCTACCCTGTCTTGACGAGAATACGGAAAGTAAGGTAGAAATAAATATTTGGTCTTAATAGTACCAATGAAGCGGTTTAAAGCATCATTGACCATAATTAAACGAATAATATCTTTGGGATCTCTAATTCTAGCAGAAACCATGATATCTAATGCGTTCAAAGCAAATTTTTCGTTGTCTGGATCTAGTCTTACTCCTACCTCACCTCCCGGAAAGTCCCAGAATTGGATATCCAGTTCAGTTACTCCGGTGTCATTACTTGAAAAGACTCTAATGTTATTTTTAGAACTCATTTTTATGTTTTTATATTAAATGTCGATACCTTCATTAATACGATGGCGAACTTCTGTCAGCGTGGTTTCAATTAAAAGTTTACTATCACGAAATACTTCTAATAGTTCGCCACCCTTTTCTTCTTCAATACTAACGCAATCTCTCATTACATATTCTCCGTTAATTTTATCGACTCTTAAAAGACCCTTTGCTGACTTCTTCATTCCATCATCTGTAATTGGATCTTTAAAGATATTGCGGGCCTCTCCATTAACTACTCCATATGTCGCTTTAACAGCAAATCCAAGTACATCCCTTGTGTTAAATTGGTAGCTAAAGGAACCCACACCGTAACAACAGTTTGTGGAAGCAAACCCCTTTTCTTTAAGCCTCTCTGAAATTTTCGTTGCGCGATCAATTGTGATAGAATCTCCATAGATAGCAAAGATGTGAGGGTCTAACTCTTTATAGCCCTTAATATTGACCGTGCCGCCGAATAAATCCCAAAGAGATTCAATAAGACCTTTACGTACAACTTCAATCTCAGCCGCTCCCATATTCGCCATTTGGGGGTGATAACCATCAAACCCGCATAGGCAATCTACTGGATCTGTCCAAAATGAATCAGGGCGAATAGTAAGAGTCCCCTCACGAGCTAATATTTGCTCTTTTAGTGCTGGCAGGATTTCTAGAACAACTTTCATCAGCGACCATGTATCGGATACAACAGATAGAATTCCTCTTGGAAATAAATCGAGTAAACGTTTAAAGGTCGATAACTCACCTTCTTGGCTACCCATGCACATAATAGAGTGCTCTGTAGCTGGCACACTGGCACCCACCAGCATCTTTGTATAATCGGCGCAATAATACTCTTTTAACCACTGGATGGCTGGAATAGTATCCGTGCCCGTGAAAGAAGTTAAATGAGCGCCGCCATTGACACAGGCTGACTCCAAACTAGACATCCCGCGCATGGAGAAATCATGCCCCTGCCATTGTACAAATGCCTCGTTTCCAGTTTCTTTTGCGTACTTCATTAAAACTCTCTTCAATTCCTGAGCAATAGTTGCTACAGTCGAAGGCGACCAAGTGACAGTTGAAAGGATGGTTTCCAAGAAATTAACAAGCCAATAAGCATGATCTACCGTATTCGTAATGGTCAAGCACGCGCAACGAATAGGGACTTTCGAACCTTCCGGTAAACTCTTAATCGAAAGTGGGAGATAGCCAAGCTTGTGTAACTCGTGAACGTGATTAATCGAAATTGCATCGGGGCCAAGAGTAGAGTTAATGATCGTTGTATACTCTAGTGATATATCTTCCCATTTTTTGGTAAAAAAATTATCATTCCATTGTTTAATTAGATATTCTTTAATAAAATATTGTGTTCCAAAAAGTACGGCATGATTTATACCGGGAATACGGCTTTTCCGTGGAGTCAGGTTGCTATAGATTTTTGTTGTACCTTCTGGGTACATTTTAAAATGACCTTGCTTATAAAAGTCATTTTGAATTACTGGCAGTATTTGTAGCATATTATTATTCTTTGTTCTCTAATCTAATCTTTAATCCATTTAATAAATCTTGTGTCGTTGTTTCTAGATCATATATATAATCACAGAGCCAATCGCTGTCTCCTTTAACTCCCAAAATTTCTCCTGCGAAATCCGACAATTCTTGAATTTCCGCCAATTTCTTTTGAGCGCGAAACTTAATCGCCTCCAAGATATAGATATCTTTTTGTTTAAAAATTTTATTTGTCATTTGGTAAACTTACAATATAAACGTTGATTGGAGAATCTTTAAACAATACTTCAATCATAGTTAGTATAATTTTCCAGTTGCCACCAGCGCGGTCCGATGCCATCTTATATGGCAGTCCAAGAGTGTATTTTATACCTTTATCGCATGGCGGTAAGGCATTTTCCAAAATATACCGAGTTTCTTCTAAACCCATATAGATTGCTTCATAATCGACATACCTTAGGCTTTCTTTCTTTGTACCGTAGAATTCTTGACCTACGATATTGATAATTCTTTTCCCGCCCGCTGTAACAGCCGCCGTAATAGATCCAAGTTCTAATTTGTTACCATTTAGTCGGTAAGCTTCAGAATAAACTTCCCAAGCAACTGGATATTCATCCCTGATCGCCTTAGCAATGCCACTGCCCATTTGGTTTTGGGCGTTGCAACAATGTGCGATCACATTCCAATTTGTAAAATCTAATAAGTTTCCAGTAACGTGTTTAATCATATCGAATCTTTTTGGTCTAAATTATCGTCCTTAGTATCGTGAGTTTTAACGAAAAAGTCAAGTTCAAAAGGATGCAGGGTAGACGTTTTAAAATTTCCCGAATTCAAGAACTTTTTTATATTTCCATTCAGAACTGTTTCAAGTGATCTGCTTAATAAAAATAAATCATCTCTAGATAGTTCGGATAGTGTTTCAAACTCTAATATAGCGCTAGCTTCGTAGGTTTTCATTAACGAGTGTTTTTAATTTTTTCTTTATTTTTATGCTCTAATATCTTACTATATGAAGGCGGATGCCCTGCCCTTCCATTATTTAACCAATTATCATAAACCATCCTGTTTAAAAAGAAACTCGGGTTTAATTCTTCATTGTCTTCTAACGGTATGTCTGGAAATGAAGGGAAAATTTTTGGCATGATCTCTTTTAAAAACCAAGTATTATGGGTTAAATATAGAGATTTGATCATTCCAGTTTGATGCCACGGAGAATCAACTAACTCAAAAAAGCCTTCTGGAAAATCAATCCGACCCATATGATATTTTTTTCTAAAAGAGATAATATTTTCTTTATCTTCAACATTATTGGGTAGTAAAGAAAAATAATCTTCTAAAGTTGGTAAATATTTTCCTGCAAAATCGGCCATAATATGATCTGATTCCAACAGATCCTTAATATTAATACATTTTCCGCATGTAGAAATATAAGTATGACCGAAAATAGGTATTACTACCCTCTTTACAAACCAGAGATGGTGAGTAAGAAGCCGATGGCATCCGGATGATTCAACTTCTTTACTACAATCGATAAAATCATGTAATTTGTAAAGGAAATCAAAATCTTGGCTATCTTTTAACTTCCAACGCCTCATAGAGAGATCTGCATGAAATTTTGCATTCATTCGATACCTGATGTTTCTGTTTTTACTTTCCCATTCTTAAAGAAGATAACAGTTACATGGTCTCCGAAAACACCTCTATAAAATTCATCATCAAAGCAACCAAGAAGGTTAATAATTTTTTCTTCGTCGTCCTTTTCTAAATCAATTCTTGTTCCAATTTTATCACAGAAGTCGGGATAATCGGTGTTTGCACTAAAAACACATTCGTCTCCATCATTAAAATAAGGCGTATTGCAATTAATCGAGACCGATTCTAAATTCGGGATGCCCTGTATTGCATATCCAATGGTATTACCAATTAACAATTCACCGATACTGCGATAATCTTTAATTGCTTTTGTTATTTCTTTTTTAGTCAACATTTTAATTATGATCTGTATAGTCTGAAATCTGTAACGTACCGTCTTTGCTAATCGTTACCTGAGAATCATTACCGAATTTTAGTTCATACCATCTATCGGGAAATAAAGACAAAAACTCTATAATCTTATCGTTACAAGATACCTCCGCCCCGTCTTTATCCTCCCCAATCACCGAATCTACTCTAGCACGAAACTCGCAAGGATCTCCGTCGTTAAAGTAAAAAGCGTAATTTTCCCAATGAATCGAGTTAAGATTTTCTTGTTCATCAATTAATCTATAAATATTATCTCTGAAAATCTTAGTCAGCGCGTTATCCCAAGCTTCCTGTAATTTTTCGATTCTATTTTTTAGATCTTGAATACTAATAACTTCGATATTATTATTTTCCAGTTTATTTAATTCCATATTTTTTAATCCAATAGTTGTAAAAATCCTCTACGTAAATATTTAACCTACTTAAATTGTCAGTCGCCACAGGCCAGTTTACTCTATAATCAATATATTTTTCCATCATTGGGGCGTGAATCTTTTCTTCTTCCGTTGGCTCTGGGTTATCTTCTCTAAAAATACCTACTAAACAAACGTTTTCTTTACCATATTTATTAATAAAGTAATCGGCTTCATTCATAAATCGAACGTCCGAAATTATAGGAACAAACTCGGCACCATCAAAAAACTTTTTAAACATTGTTAAATGCTTAACAAGTTTTTTTACCCAAAATAATTCGTCAATCTTTCTTGCAGTCATTCCCACTGTAATAAGAATTGGGCGAAAAATTTCCTTTTCTTCCGGTGTAAGTTCGTGGATATGCTTTTCGAAAAACGAATAACATAAAGAGTCGCATTCGTCTTTTAAATCATCCGCAAAAGCGAACCTCTCAAAACGCAGGGAATCCGTTTCGTATTTACAAACGAGGGACCAGAAAGTGTCCTTTCCTACCCGCCTAGTACCCGTCAGCAATATAATTTTCTGCATTATAGTAATCTTTTATAAAAATTTTCTACTCCAACTAATATATATTTATCTTCCATTTTAGCCGTGTCTAATACCCTCTTTTGTTTAACCGTCTTAACCGTCAACACGATTTCATCTTCAATAATCGCATAATGATTCGTATGGGTGTCAATACAAAGACCCCAAGTCTCCAAACTACCCTTATGCATTCCCGATTTTAATTCTTCATCATACTTATCCAGTCCGACAAGTATGGGGTTTCCATGATGGTCCCCGATCAAGATATAATAAGGTTTTTTACCGGGAGTGTGACCAAAAATCTGTTTCAACCCTTTAATTGGAAAATGGGTCCTAGAATCTTCCCAAATAATGCCGCCGTAATCTTGTCGGCCTCCGCGATCCCAGCCCGCCATAAATAGAGGGTGGCTTCCACCAACTGGGTATACTAATCTTGCTTTCTCTGTCCAGTCTTCTAAAGAAGATACGATATTTTCTAGAGAATATTCCTTATCTTCATCCCAATCCCCCTTTTTTACCACGAAATCTAAAAATCTCTTAGAGATACCGGCATGGGAAAATAAAATATTATTTTCTACATGGAAAGATTTCAGCTTCGCAAAGTCATTCTTATTTAGTATTTTTCTAATCGCCTCCGATTTTTCATCGGAAAACCCGGAACAATAAGCATGTTTATTATCCGGGTACATATACGTCCAATCATGATTTCCGATGATCATCACGTTTCTTGGGTCTTCCAATTTTCCCTTTAACCAGATTGCGGTTTTTTTTGCATCTGCCGGGGTGTCTTCAAATTGGTCTTGATAATCGCCAGTCCAAATTACTTTATCGGCCTTTTCTAAAGCTACGATTTCATCCACCAAATCAATTCTATGGTGGACGTCTGTAAGAATTAACGTCTTCGGCATTACCCAATTATCGTAAAAATGAGACAAAGGTCAAGGCGAAAACAAAAAAGTTTTTTTTTACTTCTTATCGAATTCTCTAAATTCTCTAAAATCCCCCGATTCATGTAACAACTCCCACCATTGATTATCAGTATCTAAATATACAACTCGAAATAATGGATAGAGTTTGTTTATTTCTTCTACAACTTTTTCTGCGTTATTCGTAATCGTGGTTTCACCATTATTGGGATCTATCAAATATATAATCCCATTTTCGATTTTATCTAAAATATAGGTAGCTTTTTTCATTCGATTGATTCTCTACGATTCAAAGGCATCATTTCCCAATTAGCATGTACATACCAAGACATCATCGTTGGTCCTTGTTGCATCCCGCAATGATAGCCAAGTTCATCTAAATGGTGAACAAGTTTATTAGCTTTTAAAATGCCGCTAATCGGTTCACTATGAGTCATTAAGTAACCAAGAGATATTGCGTTGGTTATTCTTACAGCGATATCCCCAATTTCTTTTTCGATATTTTCGTCTTCAAAAACTTTCTTTGTCAACGCATATGCTACACTGGCTTTTAGTATTTCAGTCATATATTTATTCTTTTTTACTAACAAAGTTATTGCTTTAAGTGACAAATTAGCTGAGTTTATAGTTATAGTTACCTAATGTGAATGTGTCTAACCAATTTTGGTCAACTGATTTTGGAAATTGAGAAACTTTAGACAAATTTTCAACTTCGGTGATTAAATCGTTAAGTTTATGGTCAAGATTGTCATCTAAGTAATTTAGCTTCTGATACTTAATATCTTTAATGAATTCGGTTTCTGGCAGAGGATAGGAAAATGTTCCATTAGTATAGATCGATTTGAGTTGGTAAGCTATACGGAAAGAATGAGAAATGGCTTTGAAATCCGCCCCACCGAGATTTTTCGCCATTTGCGTTCTTGAGCCATAACCGTCGTATAATTTTTGGAGAATTTCGATTCCATATTCTACAGTGATTGTCGTTTGAAGTTTTTTTCCCGCCACTTCGATGTATCGATTATCTTTTTGGTTCATTCTGGCGTCGATATCGTAATCAATGTATTTTCCTTTTGGCAAATCATCCCAAAGGTCAAACATCCTAGACGCACCTTTCGCTCGACCCTCTTTTAAAGCATTTAGGACAAGTTCGACAACCGCCATTCGTTCTGCTCGAAATCCGTATTTCATGGCGAGGGATTTGCTAAAGCCCAAAGCGCCCAGCATTTTTTTAGTATAAAATTTTGATTTATTGAGAACGATATATTCCCAAATTAAACTACTTTCGAAACAATCCTCTGGCGAACAATGTAACATATCCAAAGCGATAGACTGGCCCATCGCAGCATGTCCTAGAAAAGTTTGTAAGGCAAAGTTTTGGTACTCAGTATTCGTGTCTTCATCCTTACGATTCATGTTCTGGGGAGCACGTAACAAAAGACAATCTTCGATATCGGGTATAAAAATACCCTTTATATCCCAATCGGACTTATCATTGTGTAATTTATATAATCTAGAACCATGTAACACTTTACAGATAGTTTTCATTTTGTTTTTTTGAATTCGTTATTATGAAAATAGTACCACAACCCGAATTGAACAACTGATACGACGATCAAATACCATATTAAATGTATTGGTCTTGCTGAAATGGCCAAATGTGCAAATTCTTTGGTGAAGTCTTTTAATTGGTAATATTTAATTATATCTTGTTGTATAATAGGGAGAAGTTTGTTATTTATCCCATTTTCCATTACACTACTCTCAATCATCCTCAATACAGTTTTGGAGTTAGTCCAACCAAAAGTCGTAACCCACTCGATATTTTTCCCATTATCCGACGCATAAACTATAACAATATCGTTCTTTTTGCCGCCGATCCATGCCGCTTCTTGCCATTTGCCAAAACTAGAAGCCGTACTGGCGGACATTCCTACCATTATGACGTTTACTTTTTTTTGCGGCCCCACAACCGCGTTAAATTGGTCAAACGCAAGTGCAGAAATAAAAGTATTCGCGTTACCCAACAACCGATTCGAAGAGAATTCGTCAGGGCAGTAAGGGTAGGGGAATACTGCCATTTTTTCGGGTACGCTAGGAAACGAAAAGACAGAGGGCGTAGCTTTCATCCGATTTGCAAAATGGACATTTTTCGTTATTGGCTCCACCCAACTATCGCCGTTCACCGTAATATAATCGTTTGGATCTCCTCCAATCATTTTTGAGTCGTGTGCTGACGTTGTTCTGTCTCCCTTTATGGGCTTTGTCTGACCAAATTTACGGGAAATATCCTGATACTTGATTAAAGAAATGATATAAGAAGTATCAATGTTAGAATACATTTCCCATTTAGCTTTATGGTCTCTTTGTCTTGGAGCCCAATGCGAAAAAACTTGATAGGCTACTCTTGTCGTCGCATAATGGCCGTCCCGACCTTTGGTTCCTGCGACATAGCTCCTTACATTCTTATATTCGGTTCTATAAATCGCCTCTTCATAGTATTCTGTCCACGCGGAAAACTGTTTCGCATAGGTAATTTGACCCGACCAGACCTCTTTATCGTCAGTTTGCCCGCGAATGGCGAAAAAATGAAAAATTCCAGCCAATATAAATCCGACTGCCGAGCCGATTAACCATTCGACGATAACGACTTGTTTCCCGCGATACCAAAAATAGCCTCCTAGTAAAAAGGGAATTATGGCGAATATATAAAAAAGACTTACGGGAATCATAAAAATTAGTAGCAATAATATTCACATAGGCTACGCTTATTCATCAGTAGCCAAATTAATAATAAAAATACAAGTATAACGCTAACAATTCCGAAAGCCCATCCTAGGGGTCCGATTGCAAAATAAGCAACAAGAATTCCGAAGACGGGTTTTTCTATGTTTAAATTCGCCATCATGAAACAGGAAAGGGGAATTCCAAGAATCATCCAAATCAGGGATATAATAACTAAGTTCATTATATTATCTTATTGGTAGTTGTACATCGTCATCTTTACCGGTTGCATAAACATTTTCCGTCCGAGTCGAAGTGATAATCTTCGCGTCGATTTTAGTAAAACCGAACATGCCAAGAATAAACCCACTTGGTTGTACCGCTAAATGTTTATTATATTGTTCGGCGATACTTACCAAATGAATTTGGTTAGCTGTGAATTCGTCACGAGCACCGATAATTACATTCATTAATGATTTGTAAATCGATACATCAACCGCTGGAATTGCTTCCCTGACTGACGTAGCAAGACTTCCACCACCATTACCAGCTCGGCCCTCGGCATAGCTAGTAAAGATCTCTTTGAGAGCGTTCTTTTGGGCTTGTGTCGCCTGTGACGACTGATCAATCTTTTTGTATGTATTATCAAAAACCGCCCTATTGGCAACAATTTTAGACTCATAAGTATTTTTGAGAGAGGACTGGGTATTATACATACTCATTATCCATATTCCAAGGATGACTGCAAATAAAACAAACCCTGTAAATACTATTCCACTAATGATCGCGAATGTTTTCATGTTTTTTTAATTTTTTCCGGTGCTCTTCTAGAAGGGGACTTTTTCGCCCCCTCGTCAATGGTTATTTTGCCGGTTCTGGATCAGCTACGGGCGCAACGCTTTCTGCACTCTCCATATCAATTTCCCCGGAGTCCAGTTGAACCGACTCGGCCTCAAGAAAACGAAAAGATTTCAGTTTAAAAGGTGTAAATGTAACGCCGTCTTTTGCGACAACAATACCCTCTTCTGGAACCTTATTAGTACACATATAACAATCTTTCTCCGTATATTTTTTTAGTAAGGCATCTAAGAAATTCTGATTCCAATGTTCTGTTATACTTAGTTCTGGGAATAGATCTTTAGCTTTGCCGCGATAGAAAATCGGCACCATTTTTAGACCATGCATCGAGCAGTAGGAGATGACTTGTTCTGTTGTGAACTCAAAAACATCTCCTTTGGCATTTGTAATTGAAATACGATATACATAAAACTCTTGCTGATTCGGCAATGTCCCGTAGTCGTAATTCTTTTGAATCCATTTGCCAGATGGTGTTTGCCCAACCAATTCTCCATATAAGGTAATTCCAGGTTTGATAGAATCATTTACAATTTTTCCAGTAAGACTCCAAATATTAGAATCGTAATAATGAAGGTTTTGCTTTTCTTCCACTTCATATTCATTTTTTACAACTTTGCGACTTGAATATACGTAGTCATATTTAGTCTCTTCCACTTTTACCCCGAACCAACGGGCGATTTTATCAAGAGTGGACAGCTTACGTTTGACTAGAATATGGGCGTAGACAGCTGAAGATCCGTGTATTTTATACGATACGGTAATATTATCTTCGGGCTTAATAAGGTGGATATTTTTCTTGAGAGGTTCGGTATCAATATGGAACCTAAATTGATCGTCAACTAACTTAGACGTTCTCTTTACCTTTCCCTTTTTCGAATTATTTCTAGTAAGACTGTCTAATTTACGCAGAGCTTCAATATTGACATACTTTTCACACAAAACAATCTTTTCGTCAATATAATCAAACTCTGTACCAACCGTAAAATCTTCAACCGAACATTTAATTTTCTTTGCATCCAACCATAATATTAAATCGGTAAGTGGGACAATATAACCCATCGAAGGTTGAGATCGCAACTTTACCGCCCTCACTCTCCCAGCGTCATTAAAGAACCCCTGCACTTTCGTGTTCGCATTTAATTCTGGGTGACTGAAAGAATTAGACCATGAGAGATATTCTTTATTAATAGCGGTTTCCAAAGGAAAGTAAACATATAAATCACCCTCGCGGGAATTCATCCCGGTAATGATTACATTTCCTTTAAAATTAATTAAAGAAAGCTTATCGGCATTTGGGTGTTTACATGGTTTCGGTAGTAGGAATATTTCCGCTGCGTAATTTGTATTTTCTGCTTTAACTGATAACTTCATTGATTATACCTTGCTTTATTTTTATTATTTGCTATTGTAATATGAAAACCTAGAAAGTCACTTTCGACTATACCTAGGTCTATCTTAATCTGATCTCCAAGAGGAAACAAAACTGGCAACCAATAATTGGTAAAATCATTGCCGCCGACTCTGATATCCTCTGGGTTGTATATAAAACTGACTAACTGATTGTTATACTGACTTAATTTTATCCTATCAAACTCTTTATGTAATTTGCTCGATACGATTGTAATATGCGCGCCGTGTTTAGGGCAAATAAGCTGTATTGTTTTATACGTATGGGATTCCACTAACCACTTATAGTATTTTATAAAATCTTTTTCTAATACTATTTTTAATCCCGTTTCATCTAGTATTAATTTTCTCTCCAATATAATACTTTTCAAAATTACCTTGTAACAAATGTTTATTGGATTGATAAAGTTTTTTAACTTTGGGCGAGCAAAAACTAGATAGGATTTCTATAGATAGTTCAAATCTGGCATCTAGCAAACAATAATCATCTACGTGACTATGGATTGTTTTAATTTTTGGATTCAGATCTATCAAACATAAATTTTCCAAAGCCTCAAAACATGTCTTATTTAAAATAAATCCGTTATTATGTTGGAGGTCGAAGATTCTATCGATATAAAAAATATCATCTTTAATTGATTTTGATTCTTTTAACTTAATTAAATAATTTGTACCTTCTCCCCATTTAACGCCGCCAAATTCAGAGTCCCACCCTTCCATCATGAAAGCCTCGCGAATTGCCTCTAGAGAGCATTTACTCCAAGGTTTATTTTTCTTAATAAAAGAATTATGTTGTTTTCTCGCATTTATTTCTTCTTTAATTTTTTTAATATCTTTTTGATCATTATGAGAAATCGCTTTTATCATTAATTTTTTCAATGATTTACGACTTATTAGAGTTCCCAAGGGGCCATATATGTTAAAATGCCTGCATTCTCGACGAACGCTCCATTCCAAACTATTAACCATTAAAAATTTTAATTTTTCACAAATTTCTAAAAACGCCTCATTTAAAACGCTTTCTCTTCTGAAAGGAATAATTGTATCGGTTTTATATCCATAGATAACATCTTTTGCTACAAGTTTAAACCATATTTCATTTAGGACATAAAAATCAAAAAACATTTTAATAACAGCGTCTGACTTTACAGTAATTAATTGTGGTAATTTTCTTGGCATTATTATTTCTTTAAATCAACCTCTACAATTTCTTTAAAACCCTCCTCTAGACCGGGCTCTCTATAATTCAATTCATATTTTACAATGATATCCTCGGGAACCTGCCTCTTTCTATTTTTATTCCATTCTAGAGATTGATCGATATTTGGTCTAAACCAATGACAATCAATGTTTGTATCGCTATCTTGTGCGAACTTAGTCCAAATCTTTCTCGTCCTCTTATTCACACCCGTCACATCAATGATGACACCATTTCCATTATTTAAATGTTTTTTGATTTGTTTTGGTAAAATCGAAAAAAAGATTTCTAGGTTTTTTGATTGATCTCCCTCGTCACCCGTCGAAGAAAGAATTCCCCTCCAAGTATCAGCACATTCAATCACATAACCAATTTCTTTGGACAACTTAAGGGCGTAAGTACTTTTACCCGAAGCCGGCATTCCCGATAAAAGAATAAGTTTACTAGGCATGGTTTTCTAGTGAATACTCACCATTTTCTGTTTTAATAAAAATTTTTCCATCTTCAGTCGGCGTTACGAAGACAACTAGAGAGGTTTTAAAAACTCCGTGACCGACCTTATGAATATTTGATTCGCGATAGATCGTGAATTGATTACCCACAGTCGGTTCCGCTACAATCGTCCCAATCGCCCAATAAGCATCATCAATACCATTCGGGTTTACGTTTATAGTAGCGATTTTAGTGATTTTAACTCTTCTCATGATAATATAATTTTAATTTTTTCGATACGGTCTTTTACTACATCCGAAGATTTCAATGGATTACTGCTAACTTCCAACCAAGGAAAACTTGCGCCGCCCGCCTCGACCCATTCCTCAATATTCTTGAGGTTATCGTCAATTAATATACAGTCTAAATTTCTAGCACATAGACCTTTACTTCCGGGGGTAATAATTAACTTATGGAAGAATGCTGGATAGTATTTCTTAATCCATTGCGCTTTTCCAAAATAACACTCGGGACTCCTCATAGGCTTTGTAAGGAAAAACCACTGATAGCTATTACGATTTACTAATGTCACCAATTCATCGGCCCAATAATATTTTTCGATTCCAGTCCAAAAATCAACAGAGTCATTTTCGTAAATTTTAGCGTTAATATTTGTTTTTGTCAACCCCGTTCTATCAGTAATGAATGGAATAAACTTTTCGCGACTGAACCCTGTTACATCTTCATAGTTTAACTTAAACGTGCTTTCAACTGTCCTCTTCGTCCAATTAGCGATTACTCCGTCTAAGTCTAAAAATACTGTTTTTTTCATTAAATTCTAATTCCTTCATGTATACGCATCGTGTTTAAATCAACATGCCATGTTTTCCCATTTGGATGCCGATTTAAAAACGAAAATACCGTATGCGCCGTACCACTCTTAACTTTAACTTGATCCAAATTACCAAAAGTAAATGCAATTAAGTCAGTTGCCTTCGAAGCAATAGATACATTTCTGTCGTAAAAACCCAGTCCGATTGTACATTTCGCTCCATTACGCATCGCCTCTTTAATTTGGGCTAAGCTATTGATTCTAAATTTTTGAGAAAATGTTTCATGATGATAGTTTGTGACATTCATTGTGTTATAATCTTGTTCGTCGTAATACTGTACTTTTTTTTCATCGAAATTACACGGTAGTTCTAAGTAAAGTTTATCTACCAAACCCTTATTAAACATTTGAACCGACAAATGATCAACATGAGCCGCACCTCCCGATATAATAGTTTTAAATTTATTATCTTGTACAACTTTCAACAGAATTCTTTTTGATTCATTCCATTTTTCAATAGTGTAGTGATTAAAATCTTCATTTCTGCCAGCGCTGCCAATAATAGCCAAAATTTTCTTTTCTTCGACTACTTGCTCTTTGATTTTTTTTGTTCTTTTGGTTGCCATTTTCTTCCGCGAATTTCCGTACAGATATTATACTTTAACGCCTCTTCTGGAGTCAGATACACATCTGATTCTGGTAAAAGATTTTTCTTGATAAAATTCAGAGAAAGGCCCGTCTTTTCTGCATAATAATTATTTAATTTATCTGTCAGCCAGTCTTCAATTTTTCGACCCGCCAACAATTCATGCCCCTTTCCGTAATTCCCGCCCGACCATTGATGGGACAAAACTTGGGTGTTTTGTGTTAAAACTCTATTTTGCCCCGCTAAAAAGATAATTAAACCACAGGATGCTATTTGACCCATGCCCAATGTATTTACCGGAATATATGAGCCTTCCATGGCGTCAAGTAGAGCAAAGCAGTCTATAACCGCACCCCCCTGAGATGTAATAATAAGATTTAAGTGGGTGTGTTTATTTCTATAGTTTTCATCGAAAATCCATTCGATAACGGGCTTAATCGTCTCTTCTTCGATTCTGCCGTAAAGGTAGTAGTTACCTGCTTGCTTGTAGGAAGTATATTCACTGACCGCTAAGACTGGCTTATCGTTAACACTCACTGCCATTTCTTTTTTAACGTTAGAATTGACTTTGGTGATAGTGTACATATTAAGACTTTAAGACATGGAAAGCTAAGGTTGGGCGAATATCTAGAAGAACGTCGCCATTTTTATAAATTTTATCTAAATTAACAGATGCCAGATTTTCTTCGACAGTGTCTTCTGGTTGGAAGTTATATTTGCATCTTACCATTACTTGAAAACCACTTTCATTTTTTTGTGTATACACAATTGGGCTAATGACATTATTTTTAAAAATAAATTTAGGGGTAAAATAGTCAGTTAAAACTTTGTAGCCTTCCGTAAGATCCTTTGCTAGACTAGCGGTGATAAATAAGTTAGTCGAATAAACGATATTGTTTACCGACTTATAATATCCAAAAGTCATATCTCCGTCAATAGCTGGGTCCGAAACCGCATAAACGGATATAAACTTATGAGTTAACAGACTAGCTAATCCGTTCTTTTTAATATCTAGAGGTGTAACTTTTTTTAGTAATAGTGTCATTTTAATTTTGTTGATTTTTAATGTCATTCGGTGTAAGTAGCTCTAGAAATCGGTCTAGGCTTTCCGTCTTAATATATACCGCTTCGTTAGCAATTTCTGTTTCGTTAAAGCCTTCCGCTCTAAGACGATTAACCAGACCTAAACTATACATATAACCGATAAATCTACCATTCAGTATGGTCCAAAAAACATACTGAGAGGGGAAGATTAGCAAATGCTCGCAAATATCTTCCTTGGCATCCTCCTCCAGATGCCCAAGAATTTCCAAACCGTTTTCCTCGATATAATTATGAATTTTTTCTTTCATTTCATCTCGTGCTTGCATTAATTAAACTGCGGCGTCTACCGCGTTCTCCAATTGATCTTTTTTATTTTTCTTCTCTTCTTTTTCTTGAATTTTTTCCACTTGGCTTTTCTTGAGTAATATCGGGTTTTCTTGTCTTACAATATTGTTAGACCAATACGTGTCCCCGCTTTTCTTGTCCACATGACATACAATAATATCACCTTCATCTAAAGGACCACCGTTATTCTTATTCATAGCTTCGATTCTTTCCTCCATAAACATCATTATAGTAATTGAGCCCATGTCATCTTTCCCATTGATCCGAAGATATGGCGACCCCTTCTTGGAAATTCTTCTTTCTACTTCATCAACAATAAGAACCGCCACTCTTCCTTTGCTATTATCTGGTAGTTTACGAAGATCTGAGGTACTCTCTAAATCATTAATTTTAGATGAATAAATCTGTTTTAAACTTTCTGAATACGCGAAACCGAGGTATTCGTTTTCATAAATGTAACAGGCTAACTTTTCAAATTGCGAATTTCTTTGGTATTTTTCTTTGTATATAGAATATTTCTTTTTAATCGTCTCCAGTCTAGATTCTTTCATCAGGGGCTTTCCCTTTTCATCCTTAAGATTTTTGACCATCTGACTAACAGTTTCCAAAACATCAAAGTTATAATGGGGTGCAACTGTATGGACCAAATTAGTTTCGTTTTTCCCAGTAAGGAGTGTATAAAATTCGTATTCCAATAGTAAACGACTGCGAGTAATATTTAGTTGATTTAAGCAACCGCTGAGAATAAGCGCAGTAGCTACATTTATTGGAATGTTTGCTGTCTGTAATGCCTCAAATAACTCCAACTTATTCGCATTTTCCTTGCGGAGAAGGATTACTTTATCTAAGTTCTTGTCTTTTAAGCCCCTGATGGACGATAGACCAAAACGAATATTAGCCCCATCAATTGTAAAATCCGGATAGTTCTTACTGATATCGGGCGGCAAAAGTTTGATATTAAAATCTCTCAGTTCTTTTTGAATCTCGGTAATTTCATCGTGAGCGCTCGCAAGATCTTTAGCGGAAATCAAACAACTCCAAAAGAATTGAACTGGATACTTATACTTTAAATAAACCGTTAACGCGGTTAAAAACGATGTAGAAAGCGAATGCGATTTATTAAACGAATATTTTGCAGAATCTTCCAAAATTTTCCATAAGATATCTCCAATTTCTTTTTCGAAACCATTTTGCTCAGCTTTATTATAAATCTTTTCTTTCCATTCTTTGACTTTATCGACTAATTTTTTACCGACTATTTTTCTCAACATTTCAGCTTCGTCTAAAGTAAAACCGATAACGACGGCAAGCTTCATCATTTGTTCTTGATAAAGGCAATAGTTCCGAGATTCTTTTAACACGGGTTCAAAAGCTGGATGCGCACAGGGATGGTTATTTTCAACATAACCGTCTAGATACGCGAGCGCCCCCGGACGCGCTATAGCGTTTACGTCAGACAACTCAAATACATTCTTTGGCTTAATCTTTCTTGTAACATTATAGCCAGTGTCCGCCGAAATTTGATAAATGCCATAACGAGCATATCGATCTTGTAAAATGTTATAAATGAAGGGATCATCTTCTAGCTTTTCATTGATTTCATCGATAGTCTCAGGAATTGCTTCAAGTACCCGTTTGATCACGGCATTTGTCGTGAGAGAAAGTAGGTCTAATTTGGTGACAAAGTTCGCAGCGTCTCTCATATCAAAGCCGCTTACCCATTCTCCGTCTTTCGTTAACTCTAGGGGAATTAAATCATATAAGGCTACATTAGATACGAGATAACCAGATGCATGGGTCGATGCTTGTCTGACTAGACCCGAAAGCCCCTTTGAGATAGCTACTACTTCTTTATGATCGTCACACCAGAGCTTAAAGTCTGGATTGGCGGCATAGGCTTCATCAATCGTTTGGGCTATACCAAATTTCACTTCAACCATATCCGCGATACGTCTAGCCTCTCTTTCATCGGCCTCTTCAAGATTCTTATAAACATCCTTTAATAGAATCTTTGTAGTAAATGTGGAAAGATTTAAAATATTCGCCACCTTACCCGGATAAACAGTTTTCAACCATTCCACAATAGCCGATCTACCATCACCTAAATTAACATCAATATCGGCTAAAAGATCGCCCTTTAAATAAACAACCCCATCAACAAGTTTGATTCCCGCACGAGCACGAGATACGAATCTTTCAAAGAAAAGGCCGTATTTAATTGGATCAACGCCAGAAATACCCAATAACCAACAAACGCAACTACCGGCTACGGAGCCTCTTCCGTAATCAATAAAAACGTTTAGCTCTCTGGCTTTATGGATAACCATCCAAACGAGAAGAATATAATCGATAAAACCTAATTCATCCAATAAATCCAATTCATACTTTACCCGATCCCCATAGGTCTTGTATTTCTTTTTATCAATCTTCTTTCCATACTTCCCAAATCCCCGACGCGCTAAAGCGGTGATAAACTCTCGGTTTGTCGCAGTATCCTCTAATCCAAGATCTTGTTTTTGCGCTGAAGTAATTACGATTTCGGGCAAACGCACATATCCGTAATTTTCGATTACGTAAGGTTCGCACTCTTTTAAGAAACTCATTCGCGGATTATAAGAAAAAATGACAATCTAGTCAAGGTTTTATTTCTCAAAGTTCTTCCTTTGGGTTAAATTGGCATTTTCCAAATAAGCCCTCGGAACACTTCAACATTTAAATTGGCATCTACAGAAGAATCATGTAATTTATCTGAATCAACTTTGATACCCAAATCTTTGGATATTACACCCAAACTGGTTTTTGGGCATTTCGGATATCTATAATTTAACATCCTATATTGGAATGCTAGAAAAGCTTCAAAAGAAGAAACATCGGGCGTTATATTTTCTTTATAAGCTCGTGCCATAGCTAACGTGTCGAAAACTTTGGTATAATAATCGTTTCGGGGTTTTAATCCAACTCCTCGTCTCCAAGCGTTCAATATCATGCAATCGTAACCTAGCCAATTATGAGAAACCAAATCGTAATTAGAATCATGTACTTTGTCTTCAAATTCCTCCAATACTTTCTTCGGATCTTCGGCTGCTTGCTTATAAGCATTAAAATCGAATCTTGTGACAATCGCCGCCCTTTTTGACACTTTTAAATCTGGCCACCAAATGTATCTCGTTGACTCAGAAAGATTTTGTTTAATGTTGAAGAGAGTCCAAGTGACTTGCCAAGGTCTAGAAAAGAAAAGGTTCAAGCCTTCTGTTTCTAAATCCGCACAATTATACTTCTGGTTAATAGCGTAACGTCTTAATTCTGAACCAATCATACTTTTTTATTTACTTCCTTTAAAGACTCATAACAAAAAGCGTCTGAACAACAATACGACATTTCTGGCGCACTAAAATTACCGTCTCCGCTTAAAATTGTTTTAAATACAAGGAGTTTCTTAAAATCCTCCCTGTTCTTATAATAGATACTTTTTACTCGGATTTCCCTGAATCTTTTATCGCCGTTATAACGATTCAAAGTTGAATTAATAATATCCTCGTGCGGATGCTCCGAATCGACTTCTCTAAAAAGAATTGTATCAGGTGGCGGATTTGGAACGATATTAGAATTATGAACTAACAGATTTTTGGCTATTGGAGAATTAAAGAATGGATATACCAGTTGTAAATTTTGAGTAAGTAAGGGTAATAATTGTTTTTCATCAAAACGAAAATCGTAATATTTATTCTCTTTCCGCGTTTTCCAAGCGGAGAAAATTTTAAACAAATCTAATCGCCCCTTGGAATTCTTGGCTATTACAATAACCTTATAATTAGACCAACGAGAAATATCTGAATGATCATCAGCATCTTTGGTCATCAAAATCTCTAAGCCAAAAGTCAGTTTTACCCCAATCTTATCCATATTCTCTAATAGGGGAATAAACGTTCTAAAATTAGAACTGATCACCAATATTTCCTTAAGTCCCTCTTCTTTGGCGAGTTGAACAAGAGAAACGGGACAGCCATCTCCCGCGTCTTCGACTTCTTTTAGAGACCAATTCGTAAGAATTGATTTTCCAGAACCGTTTTCATAAAAGACACCAAGAACTTCTTCAGACATACCAATAATTTTTAGCATAAAAGATTGAAACTATTTCTAATTTTTTCAATTCCGTATCGAAACCTTTTAATGACAAACCTTTTAATGAGAAATTTTGTGAAATGTCCCAAGAAATACTAAAATCGGGGTGTTGACCGAGGGACATAAATGACAATAGGCCACCTTGGGAGGGCAAAAATTCGCTAATAACATATTTGGTTTGCTCCTTTGATTCTTCGTCTTTTGTTTGTACAATATGCCTGATCCAAAAAGACGTAAGCTCTTGAGTTGTATAACCATTTTCCCTTAAAAACCAAAACATATCTTGCCATCTAATCGTTTCAAACTCTTCCAAGTCAAAATTTAAATCGGGGACATAGTTTTCTGGTGGGGGGCCACCGCTATCAAACATTAGATATCTACGAGTCAATCCTTGTTTACTTAAAACATACATCCCCGTATGAGGGGAAATTAATTTGGATTCAATCAGCTCTTTACCCAAAAATAAAACTTTTGGTAATTTAACAAAAAGAAAGTAAGGATCTTTAGTCTTTCCAGCACAATTACTGCGAAGCCAATAAGTATGCTCTCCAACTATAAATTCAAGAGAGCAATAGCTGATTTTTTCCATTTCTTGATTCTGCTATTTCCTGATAAAAAAGTCAACCCCGAAATCTGGGGCAACCCTCATAAGTTTTTATCTCAATTTTTTCTCCAGACAGATAATCCGGCTCTAAAATTTCATCCATAAAAGCATTCTTTACCAATTTTCCGTTTGCATCAATTAAAGATTGGTATTCAAGACCAGACTTAAATTGACAAACGTAGGTACAAAAACCTTTATCTTTTGGATTATCGGCACAAAAATTCATTGTCGCGTGCTCCATACCAAAATTAGAGAAAATACTTCCGATATACTCCAAATAAGATTCAAAACCTTCTAACTCTTCTTTTGTCCTAGCCGAAACTGTTTGAATATGTTTATATGGGGTCCGATTTGTTGGCGGGTGACGAAGCATGATGAACTGAACTGACGCTTTTAAATCAAATTTTTTCATCACATACATTTGGTACATTGCCGCTTGAAAATTATTTGCTAACTCGTCCTCATCGAATCTCTTACCTTGGGTTTTATAGTCTTTGATAATCATCAAATCTCCGGTCCTAGCCATTCTGTCAATAAACCCTTTAATTTGATATTTCCCTTCACAAATAGTAAAAAGGAACTCATGTTCCGGTTTGAATACTTCGTCAGCTTTCTCTTCGAAATAATCGGTTAAAGTTAAAACAACCATAACCATCGAATTAAGATCTTCTAAAAGTTCTGGTTTAATTTTATGCTTATTCTGCCACCATACAACCAAACGAGCAATCGAATTACAATTATATATACTTGGAATCCCAGACATGATACTGTTATAATGCTTTCTATGACGTGAATTCAGCAAACATTCTAAAATCGAATGGGCTAAACTACCAACAATTGTTTTTGGGTGTGTGGTTTCTGGTAGCTTTAGAACCTCGTTACAATAAAACTTCCAACTGCATTGTTTTAAACTTTTGAGCCGTGAGGCTGAAATTCTGATCGCCATTTTAATTTTGTTTAAAGATATCTAAACTGATCATAGTGTCAAGTCCATTCAGATGCTCCATTTTGATTTCCATTCTTTCATCTGTTCTTCTGTCTGATCACCAAAATCCTTGGCAATTGGTAATGCAATTTTTACTTTATTAGCAGAAAAGAAGTTAAGTAGTTTATTTCTAATATCTTCTGCCGCTAAATTGCCAATGGAATTGTTTTCGATCTCGTTGTTAGTAGCAATCAATATTTCGTCTGGATTATATTGAATTAGATAAGACATAATCGCGCTTGTCATTTTAATGCCAAATAAGCAAAATGTATCATCAATTTTTTCCATGGATAACCTCATAATACAAACGGGAGATTCCACAAGGACAACTCTAGCCATCTTCTTTGGAACATATAATTGCCCAGTATAAAGCCACGTTTTTTTGTCTCCCAAATGTTTCCAACGCGGGCCATTATAAGTCTCTACCATTTTTCTGCCGGTAAACCCAATTATTCTTGTATGATCGATGTTAAAAATAGGTAATACGCTTCTTCCATGCATTTGGCCTTTCTTAGCAACACCTACTTGGAATTTTTCACAAGTTTCAACACTAATCCCTCTTTTAACCCAGTAACTATATTCTTTAATTAATCCATCTAGAATCGTTATCGGCCACTCTTGAGGCATTTCGATTTTGGGTTGAGGTGGAACATAAAATCCTTCGGGTATCTCCCCCGAAGCTAACGCTAAAATCGTTTTGTTATGATCTTTATCCCCACTGTATTTAACACAATTAAAACGACCATCAGCCAATATCGAAAGATGGTTTCCCGATTTATCCGAGCCTTCGGACGCGCAAGCTGGACATCTTGCTTGCCATCCTTGGGGGGTTTTACAGAGTTTTTCTAATATACTTGTATCGATCATATTGGTAGCGATTCGTCTTTCTTTTGCAGCGGTACTTTATTCCAACCTTTTTGCTCAGCTATCATTTTGAGATCGCCGGTCTCTTCTACCCTAAAATTTTCAATTCTATAGGTGAGAAAGTTATCTACATAGCGTATTTTTTTTTCACGGAATACCTTTACAAGATTATGATGCCCAGAACCTAAAATACCCTGTTCGCGAGATTTATGGGGAATTAAAACGTGAGTGCCAAATTCTGGACCATATAGGGCCATTTCGTCAGGAATCATTTTACGAAGGATGCCCGACCAATTAAGCAACCAATCCAGACGCTTACTCATTGTTAGGGCGTTTTCCGTATCGTCTACTTGTCCCATGCTCTTATCTTTAGTCGATGCCGATGTATTAAGTTGAATAGCGGTCATAATGTGAATTCCTAACTCTAGAGCTACATCTTTTAACATCTGCATTTTTTGATATATAATTTCCCATTCGGCGCGATTGGACTTCATCATATCCGAGGCAAGCGGTTTTAAGTAATCCAAAACAACTAAAGCATCGCCACCTCTGCCAACATAACGATAAAACCAGCGTTTAATAAAGTTCTTTAAATCGGTACCTGTTAAATCGTGTCCCTCTTTAAACCAAAAGTTTTCTTTCTTATTATCTCTCATGAGCAGAATAGCCTCTCTCATTTTCGGAGCCCAAACGGGATCTCTTCTGTAATTACCAGTACGGATTAAATGATACGGACACCCAATTCTTGCCGCCGCGACACGTTCTCTTTGCTTATTTATATCCATCTCAGTATCGATATATAAAACCTTTATGTTCCTATCTGGATTACATTTATTTACTATACCATCAGCCATGGCGATTAGGAAAGTGCTCTTACCCGAACCAGTTCTAGCTCCGACCATCGAAACCGCCCCCTTTTCCAGTCCGGAGAAATAGCCATTCCAAAGTTCAAACGGGGTATTAAACCCAACTGAGTCGATAGGGGTATTCCCCAATTCGTCTAAATAATCGGCCATACCATCGTCTAAGTTAACCGCGCCACCTTCATCGCTTTCTAAAGACGTAATAGTATTTCCTAAATACTTATCTATTAAACCAATGATTTCAGTTCCAGATTTATTTCTGTTATCAATGACCTCTCTCTTTAACCTATCTGCATTTTCGCAAATGGTTCTTACAAGTGCGATTGTCTTTAATTCCTTGGCAATTTCAAACATCCCCTTCTTAGTGACACCTCTCCGCATTAACCCGACAAGCAAATCAATTGGCTCAACCCCATCTAGGTTGATACCAATGGCCTTCATGTGGTTAGCTAAAACAATCGGTGTCGGTTCCCCCTTGTTTTCTACTACATTTTTGATAACAGAATAAATAGACGCATTTTGGTTGGAAAAATCTTTGTAGGTTATGTGTGATATTTCATTATATAGATCTGGATATTGTAAAATACCAGCAATAAAGGATAGTTCCAACTCGATATTGTAAAAGGACTCTGACGACATTGTATAAAAAAATTCGCTTGACTTTAAACGTGTGCGACGCAAGCTAACGGGGAATGAACCAAACCACCTTGATTCGCAAAGCGATTGCAGAAATGAGAGCTATTTGCTTTTTCTACGGAGACAAAATGAGGGTCATTGAACCGCACCAACTGGGGATAATTGCGGGGAATATGCTCCACCTCTCTGGTTTCGATACTAGAGAGAACAGATGGAAACAGTTTTTGGTTAGTGATATTAGGGATATTCATCTAACCAATGATATGTTTACAAAGGCCAGAGACGGTTTCCGTCCCGGTCCCTCTAATAAATATCCTACTATTGTTGAGGAAATTAAACCATCTTTGCAGGCGGTTTAGAATAGAAGATAGCTTCTAACCCATCTTCTCCCAGTACAATACCCTGAGAAGTTTGTACATTACCTACATACCCATGGGCGGAATGATACTTATCGGGTGGGCATAAAGCGGGTGCAACCATAACTTTAATACCCTTGACTTCGATTACTTTGTCTTGGTGAATATGCCCAGTAAGAAAAATCATATGTTCGTATTGAGAAATCGTCGATTGGTTTTCCCGCATCATTATTAATGGTAAATCTGTTAATTTTGTTTCGTCTCCGTGAGCGAAACCCACCAACGTTTTTCCGAATCCAACATATTTACGGTCTAGCGGATCATTGTTGACCGTGACGTTAGGATGATTGCGAAAGAAAGCCTTTAAATAGGCTCCTAAAGCGTATTCGCTTAGACGCGCGTGATTCCCGTAAACTCCGATTACTTCAACCTTGAAGAGGGTTGCTAAGTCTTCAACAACTTTGGACATGAGGGAGCAAGCCTCATTAAATACTTTTGACCAACGCGAATCGCCATCTAATCGGGTGCCCTTTGTCGTGGTGGTTTCCTCTGTGTCAAAATGGATTAAATCCGACCCAGAAATTACAACGACCTTTTCAATTTCATTCAAGGGGGCTTTTTCCATAATACTAGCTACGGCGTTAATAAAATAACTTTTCGCAATTGATAAATCATAATTACCGTGACCCGTTTCTTTATTAGTCGAAAGTTTACCTAAATGAAGATCTTGTAGATTCAAAATAATAGTCTTACCTTTTTTTACTGTTTTATTGAAGGAAAAATTAGTTGGGCTAAAATTAGCAGATTCTTTGGCAAAGAATTTAATCAAATCTTGAATATTAGTTTGATCGGCCCTTCGTTTAAACTCCGCTTTAACTTGTAATTTTTCGTCCCAAATATTCGAAATGAATGATTTAGGTTCCCAAATTTTCAAATCAATGTTACAGTATGCAACAAGATCTTCTAGGGTCCTGATAGAATCAATCCCTTTCACTTCGGCGGTCGCACTATTACCGTTAGCTTTGAATGCCGCCGCTGGCTTTGGCGGCTTTATGGGAATCGTTCGGAACTTCCAAAACTGAGAGACCTCAGTGGGTTTTTGACCAGCAGACTCCTTTTCAAATTCCGATAAAAGTTTATTAAAGATCTTATTTCCCTGTGACCTGCTTAAATGTAATGTCTCTCGTATATACTCACGAACTTCAGTATCGGTAAGATTACGCTCCGTCAAAACTTTTTTCAATTTATTCTTAAACTCTTCTGTTAATGCCATATTATAGTGTAATATTATATTTTTCTAAAAACCATGCTTTTGATAGACCCTTTTTTAAGTCATCATCAAAAATTTCTACAAAAGTGAACCCATTTCTTTCCGCCCATGCCCCTTTAGCTAAATCGCGTTTTAGAGATTCCTTAAACCCAGAAAGAGAACGATGAAAAAATTCATTGTATTTTGTATGCTGAAGCGGGGAAACCTCTAAAACGATAGATCTAGTTAAATTTACTAAGTCGCATCTTAGAAGGCTTCCCGGAATAATAAGCTCCTCTAATACACAATGAGTTCTCCAATAAGGATATAAGAAATCTTTTACTCTTTTCTGCGGGCCAGAAATCTTATAATCCCAATCAATATAATACTTTTGTAAATTTTTTATATTGACTAGTTTATAGGAATTTAACTTGGTTAACTTCATTAAGAGGAAATCGTCGCTTTAAGCTTTTCAAACAACCAGTTTGTAAGCTGTGCGTTATCCTCTAGATATACACGGAAAGCTGCCTGTCCGTTATGCTGTTCTTTTAATTCTAAACCACTATCTTTCGCTTCTTTTACTAACTCTTCTGATACTGAAACCCAAGCCCCCTTCTTTGTTAAGAGTCTATAGATAAGCATTATATCAACAATTTCGTATTCTCTCCAGATACTATTTCCGCCCGTGCGACCATATCGAATTGGATATTTGATCATAATATTACTCTTTTCATTTGGGGTTTTCTTTAGAATAATCTTACATAAGTGACCAATAATCTTATTTTTAAATGGGTCTGGTTTCTCGTTTGCATTCTCCAAGATTAAATCTCCATTGTTCCGATGTTCGAATTGGATAATCCAGTTCGCGAAGTGCATTGCGGCGTTACCTCCCGTTGCTGAAATTTGCCGCACTTCTTTCGATGCATATGGGTCGATTTCCACCTTCGACGAAACCTGCCCAATCATCACGCAAATGTGCCCGAATTTGTTCATGGCACTGGAACAACGTTGTAGGAATTTTTTCGTTAACGCTGGAGCGCCCGCAACCTTGCCCGCTTCCGTAATTTCCTTTTCCATATCGCTTCTTAAGATTAATCCGTCCATCGAATCTAAGATAAAGAAGTATCTTGTGCTCTTGTCATCAGCAAATACTAACTGCCTCATGACATTAATGACCAAATCATAAGTATTCGTTTCTAATACGAAACATGTGCCGTCTAACCATTCTTCAGTTTTAAATACAAACTTAAGACCACTTCTATTTCTAATCTCCTCTGATAATCTTCCTTCAGCTTTTACATATAAGCCTCTGCCGTTAGGTACAACGAGAAAGAAATTTCTCATCATTTCTAATGACGCGCTGGATTTGCCGCCTTCGGTAAAACCGACAAACCTTTGTAAACCGGATGAAAATCCCCCTCCTAACTCTAAGTCCACGTTGAGACTACCGCTTGATATTTTTGGTATAACAATTTCCTTTTCAAAATTGTAATGAGAATTTTTATTCTCTTTAGAACTTAATTCCGCATTTAGAATATCATTCGGTGTTAATGCCACTCCGTCTATCTGTTCGTTTTCCTCTACGGAAACCTTCTTTTTTGCCATATTTATTGATCCTTTTTGTTTTCAACAGATTTTTGATTAAGCTTAAATGCCTCTTCAATTTTACCCTTGTCAGCGTTGGAAATGCCATATTTCTGCCACTGATCTGATGCCCAAGTGCATTCTTCGTGATACATAGCCGCTAAGACTTTCATTAAACAATTTTTCCAAAATTGATCATTTGGTTTTTTATAAACCGATTTCATGCTCTGGGATTTATTTTTTGTGTGTCCGGTAATCATATGTTATCGCTACTTTGCGAACAAGTCTATAAGTGATTTTGGTTTTTTTGTCAAGACAATATCCTCGCCGATTTTTTCTTTTTGAAGATTCTGAATCAAATTTTCTTTAGGCTTGTTAATATCTGTTGTAAAGAGTTGGTACATAGTATGTAGCTGATCTTTACCACCCGATATCCACCAAATCATAGATTTCACTTGGTAATCGGGATTGAAGCCGTTTCTCCAAAAACCCAAGTTTGGGTTATCTTTTACTAACCGATTTAAAAAAGCAATCTCCATTCCAATACTTTGACTGGTAAAATACTCCGCTTTGACAATGCGTTTTAGTATAGATACTCTCTCTTCTTGAGACAGAGTATCTGGTTTTGGGGGTTCTAAATAAACGATTTGATTTAAATCGACTTCAATTTTGTTTTTTTTTCGAAAAGGTTTTAGATATACAGTATCGAGAAATATTCCATCAACCTTGCAGTATGCCCCTTTCATATTTTGGGGTTCGTAACCTTCCAAGCCGATTACCTGTACCCGCTCACCTATGACTGGCTTTCTATTCATTAAAAAGTTCTGGGTTTTGATTGATATTGCCCGCAACAGTCATATCGATCTTGGCTGGCCATATTGACAAAGAAAAGCCCGATTGATCAACCAAACCAAGAGAATGTCCCGTCGGTTGACAAATCCATTTAACTAAATACATTGAACCGGAGAATCGACCATAACGTTCGATTTCGATGATATCGCCTTCAAATATCTTTTGATCCGTACTATCAAATTTGTTTGGTACCATCATTTCTACTATAAATGACGTTACGCCAGCGGCTAAAGCGATGTCTAATGTAATTCCGCCCAAACCGGATTTCCAGATTGGGACATTGCCGCTTAAGCCATGTTCCATATAGGATTCTGTATTAACATCGTATATTCTAAATTTATATTTCATTTTATTTTATTTTATCTACAAAATCATGGTAATGGGGAGCCCATACCTTATAAGATTTACAATCGTAAGATTTTTCATCAATTTCACTTATCCATTGGCTAGCTATATCGTTTTCTCTTTTAAGTTTTACTGGGATAATAATACCACCTTCAATTTTAATATAAGAAATTGATTCTGTAAAGGGTAGCCATTCTTTTAAACTAGTGATCATGGTTCTTGGATTTCTGGCAGTTGAATTGGAAATGATATCATATTGTTACAGGATGCGCAATAGTTTATTAGTTTATTAGGATCAAAGTTTTTACATTCAACTTTCCGGACATTGGCTTTAAAACCGTCTGAATATTGATAATCGGACCACCCTTTTTGGTTAGGATCTTTGAAGCCTCGAAACGGTTCAATTAAACAATGGCTCTTACATAGTTCATTGTCACAAAGGTATTGACTCACGATTTAAGAATTTTTCCAAGTTTTCTTAATCACTCTTGAATCAACTAAACTCTGATCAAAATAATTATACCGAAACTGTTTCCAGCCTCGAAAGTTGCCATAGCTAATGTCTTCTCGTAAACATTGCGCGACATGTTCGGTTGGACTCAAGTGCCTTGGGACAGAGCCGAATAATTTTTCACAAAGATTAATGTCAGCATAGTAATCATCCTTACCTTCATAATTAAAATAACTAATACGCGCACAGCGTGCGATAGCAATTTTAATTTTATATTCATTAAGATCGATATCTTGTGTCTCGCGATCAATGACGGGTTTCTCACTAAAAATCTTCATAACCGCATTACGCAATTTAATGTCATCCATTTGATCCCCAAACGGAATATGCCAGTCAAAAGGATTTAGCGATTTTGGTTCTGAGGCATTATAAATTTCCAACATTTCATAGGCCAGAGCGCGAATTTCTGGTTGCGCATCCTTGTGTGCGCGAAGAGCAAACCAATTATCAAAATCCGTACCAGAAAGGATGATACGCATATGGAACCATGGTTCTAGAATGCGATTTGAAATTTGTTTATGAAGCCCTAAAGATAATAAGCCTCGAACGTTATTAATAGCCCCATCTCTTGCGTATAGCCAAAGAATTTTAGAAAATTCTAAATCAGTGAGGTCATATCTATAAAATTTAAATCCGTCATCTCCATGCTCGTAACCAGTACAGTGTGATTTAAATTCTTTATGTTCATCTTCCAATAGGCGCGGCCTACGAATATTGTTATCCAATTCTTCATTCGCCTGCATACCACTTTGATTCTTGCCCCACCAAACCGGTATTGCGGGATTATCAATAACGCTTTGGATCATCTTTTCAACAGGAATAGCCCTAGAACTAGCCGCATTTTTCGAAAATACGCGATGTGTCATTAGTTCACTATGAACAAACCGAGGATATTCAAGTATCCAAGTCGTTAGCCTTTTATTCGTTGGGCCAATTGAATCGGCAATAATTTGTGCTTTAATTGCCATTTTATTTATTTTTAATTAAAATTCTATGTTCGTTATTTACCATTTTTTAAATTGGGTCAGTTGATCTAAATGAACTTGGGCATAACCAACCATGTATGTTACCGGAATAACAAAGTTTTCGAATTTATTTTCCATTTGATCTAAAATTAATTTTTAATGAATTGCAACTAAGACATGCCATTGTTAAATTTGGCGCACTATGAATCCTTCCTTTTATATTATTTATATAATTCTAAATAGTTTTTTCTTTTTGGTGTATTCCCGGTTTCGATTTCGAAGTCATAAAAACACATTTCTTTAATATGTTCAGCGAATGACATTCTATTCGGATTCCATCCAAGTTCTAGTTGAGCCAAGCGACTATCTCCAATCAATTTTACAACCTCATTTGGTCTAAAACGAGATTTATCTATTTTAACGTAGTCCTCCCATTTTAAATTAAAATAGTCGAAAGACCTTTGAAGATATTCTAAACCGTGCCAAGTCTTTCCGGTGGCAATAACATAATCTTTCGGCTCCTCATTTTGTAACATCTTCCACATCATTTCGCATCCGAAATCACTCCAGTGTTCGTCCCTATAAAAATCTAAGTTACCTAATACTAATTCTTTTTGCTTCCCTGTAGCAATCCTTGCTGCGGATTTTGTGACGCGACGGATAAAGAAATCTTCAGATCTGTAAATGTTCGAGTGATTAAACAAGAGACCATAGCAAGCAAATATACCCATATGTCTGTAAAACTTAATCCATCTGGTTCCGACTTCCTTGTAGATAGAATAAGGGGATCTGGGGTCAAATGGAGAATTTTCATTATAAGATTCCTGCGGATTATTTCCACCAAATAACTCACTTGTCGCCGCAAAATATAATTTAGACTTTGGGCATATATTTTTTACATTTTCTAAAACATTATATACCGAATAGCCATTTGCAGAAGATACTGACGGAGATTCAAAAGAAAAACCAACGTGACTTTGCGCTGCTAAAAGATAAATTTCCGTAACATCTTTATGTTTATTGAGTAATACTTTGATTGAATTGAAGTCGTTGATATCGCAATATTCGAATGAAATGTCTTGATTAAAATCATACAAACTATGTATATCATGTTTAATGCTAAGTGTATTTCTACGATAAGTTCCTACCACTTGATATTTTTTATCTAATAAAAGATGGGCAACGGTCTTAGCGTCCATACCATTTATACCAAAAATAATTGCTTTTTTATCCGACATTGTTTTCTTTCTTATTTTTATAAATTAAAGAGATATACTCTAAAAAATTTTTCGTTACTAAAACCGTGTTTCATTTTATTAATATTTTTATGTAATTTTCGCAAAGTATAAGATCCGAACCCGTATAGGCGCATTTAGACACCAATTTTATCCGCTACTACTTTCGTCGATTCTGTTGGGTTTTCTGCTGCCGCCGCCCTCTGTGCTTCTGAGAAAACTACCCCGTCTTTTTCGTAAGCAGAAAGAGTCGCAGAACGCATTGATTTAAAGCTCTCCGAAACACCTGTCATCATATTATTGATACCAAGTTTACTAATGGAGTAATTCATAGAATTCGAGAGGCTCAAGCCAATGGTATTTGAAACATTATACGCATCTTGGTTTGCCCCTAGATAAACAAACTTCCACTTATACACTGACTCTTGATGCGCCACACGTTTCTTCACATCATCCCCAGTAACCGCACCAGAAGAATTTTCGTCGCCATCCGTAACAATCGCAACTAAAACTCTTTCCGGTCTTTTATTTTCTGATATTTTAGATAATTGTACTCCGACGCTATCAATAACTTCACAAACGCTCTTGTAAAGGGCCGTGCCACCGCGAGGGGTAATACGAATCTTTCCAAAATCTTTCAAAACAACCATTTCTTTCCGCTCTTCCACAATGATCTTACTGTCAAAAGGGTAGTAAGAGATGAAACATTCGCCATCTACAGTCTTTTGGTCTTTAATGAGAGCGTCTAACGCCCCTTCCATGTCGCCGCGAATGGATTCTATACTGCCGGAATTATCGACGATTAATACAATTAACGTTCTATTTTCTTTCATAATTTTATTATGATATTATGGTTAACTCCATAAAAGTCAACGTCGCTACCCCTAAAAAGTTAACTTTAATTTTAACGCTTTCGATTTTCGCTTACTTTATTACGATCAACATAGTATCTTTTACCAATTTTCTATTTATACTGGTGGATTGCACGAAAATCTCAAAATCTTTAAATGACGTCGGGGACACCTTTACTTCACAATCTGGCAAACCCAGTAAAGATCTTACTTCCGGCCCATGAAAAACTTTACCATCAAACTTTTTCTTTACGATAATGTTTTTGCTAGCCTGCACCTTTTCTGGTTTTGAGAGTTGAAAATAAGCAGAGCCAACTCTATAATCTATCTTCCATGATTCTACAAATTCTTTAATAGCCTTTCCATCGTCATAATCACGAACATGTAAAATGTCGAAGGTTTTCGGATTTAATTCACTAAGAGATTTTTGTATAGTTGAGGTATCAATATTCGTATTAAGATAGAAAAGGTTTTTAGTACCCTTCTTCCCAGTAGAACGCATTGTCATGTATTGATTAGTGGCCTCATTAATAACCTTACCAACTTCTTCCATCCCCTGTTCCGTAGTGGACCACAAAGCTACGTTATTCGCTGGAAAACCATATTTCTTCGCTTCACCAACACACATTGGGTTCGGCGCGAAAGCCGCAAGGGTCCAATTGTCAGGCAGTTTACCAATTCTTGCGAAAAGTTCTTGCGCACCATTAGGACGATCCGTTTCCCCGCCGTCCGTAATAACATACATTAAAAATGAATGATCGCCATATAGAGTTGCGGTTTTTTCTAGATCAGAGATGACCTTGAGGGTTGCGTCAATAAGGGCTGTGCTACCACGGCAATCATAAACACCATTTACAGATGCTAGACGAAGGGCGTCTTGATCATAAACTATATTTTCAACACTCCCGTTGAACTGATAAATAGAAACTCGTGTTTCCTGTTCCATTTGCTTAGACCGATTCGCAAGATTTTGAACAATAGAATCAGTAACTTTAATAACTTGATTCGTGAGACCTTTCATAGAACCTGATCTGTCTAGTAATAGTACGACGTGGTTAATGTATGCTTGCTTAATCATTTTTTATTATATATTTATATTTTTTTTTCTAACTTACTTTTTAAGTATAGAATCGGAAAAATTTTATTTTCTATTTGGTAGGTAGATTTCTTTATACGTTTTTTCTATACCTTGTTCTACCGTCCTCATTGGGGCGGTATAATTCATCACATGACGAAGTTTGGTTATGTTCGCTACGGTTTTATATTGATATTGCTGACTTAATTCGCTAGGCATATCTTTATAATGAATTGGTACATCGATTTTTCTTAGCGACAAAATATTTTGGGCGATATTTTTATAGGTGGATGATTTACCGGTCCCAACATTATAAATACTATTCTTATCTGATCGTATAGCCGCAAGAATTACTCGGCAAACATCTTCTACATGTATAAAATCTCTTTCTTGCATACCATCAGTATAATTCGGTCTGTAAGATTTAAACAGCGAAATTGGAGAATTTTCCGTAATAGGATCGGTTAACCATTTATGTATGACTGAACACATTTTTCCCTTATACTGCTCTAAGGGACCACCGTAAACATTAAAAAAACGTAAAGACGTTACGTTCGGAGGGTTATTTAGAATAATATATTCATCAACCGAGAGTTTTGTGTAGGCGTAAAAATTAATTGGCTGTAAACCAGCAACCCTTTCAGCAAAGTCCGACTCTTCCGAGCCATAGACTGAAGCTGAAGAAGCAAAAATAATCTTTGTTTTGGAATCTAAAACTTCAAACATTCTCGTGGGAATATGAAAGTTATTAAACCATGTCTCAAAAGTGGGCGGTGCGGTTGTACTACTATCTGCCGCCAAATGGATAACTACATCGTATTTTTTGCAACGCATTGACTCTATATTTTTATAGTTTAGAGCCAGACGATATATTGGTTTATTATATATAAGTCCAATCGAATTTTTCCACTTAGACTCCCAATTTTTTTGATAAATATCTATATTGGTGTAACCTTCGGAATTAAGAAAGCGAATAAAACTCGCTCCGATAAATCCGAGACCCCCCGTAACTGCGATTTTGCTGTTTTTTGATAAATCCATTAGGTAGTTCCCTGTTGGAAGATTATCGAAAAACTGAGGAAAAAGTCAACCCTGAAACTGAAAATTTCGGACTACCCTTTTTTCAAGAAAGGGAATAAATCTTTAATAACAATGTTCGTGAATATTGTAATAGTTCCAACAATAAACAATCCAAAACAAATCCAAAATAATTTACTAAGAAGAAGCTTCTCTAAAAACATTTTTGTAGCAACGATCTGTTTTAAGTGTTCGTCTCGGTCTTTCTCGAATATAATTTTATCTTTAAAAAATTGGATATCGCGAATTGCTTCCCCCACTTTACCGTTTGTATATTCCAATCTTTTGTCTAACTTGTCTAACTTATCTGATTGGACCTGTTGCGTTGTAACTAAATAGTCCGTTTTTTGACCTTGTAAATACACGTTTTCCATTAGCCAACGTGATTCGGGGGATACATTATGTAATAGATGATCCGGGATTTTACTAGTAAATGTAATGATAGGATCAGGCATTTGTTAAAACTTCGATAATGGGGTGTAAATGTTTATACACTAAATAGATTAAGTTTGTCTAAAAAGACCAATTTAGTATAACTTAAAATAAGTGTTTAAGCCTCACAACTTTTACAATCCATAAGTGATCTACCAAGTTCTTGAGCAGGATTTGTACCTCTTTGGTAATAAAGGGTTTTTATTCCATTTTCCCAAGCAAAAATCATTAAAGAATTAACGTCTTTAGCTGAGGTTTTGGGATTTATCATTAAATTTAAGGATTGCCCTTGATCTATAAACTTTTGGCGAGCACTAGCTTGTATAATAATTTCTTTTTGGCTAATTTCGCCGAAAGTCTTAAACACGTCTTTTTCTAATTGGGTCAAAAACTCTAAATGCTGCACAGAACCACCCTTCAAAAGAATATCTTTCCAAGTATCCTTATCGTCTCTACTGTGTTTTTTGAGACATTCTATCAACTGGGGGTTTTTGTAGGTAAATTTACCCTTTGCTAGATCTTTTACAAAATAATTACTGTTGAGTGGTTCGATAGAAGGACTAACTTGACCTAGAATAAAAGAACTCGAAGTTGTCGGGGCAATAGCCATCGTCGTGACATTCCGAAGTCCGTAACCTTTTAAGAGATCGGGCTCCCCATATTTAAGCGCCATCTCCTTGCTTGCCGCCAAGCTTTTATCACGGATAAAACGATGAATTTCTGTATTCAATAGTTTAGCCTCGAACGATTCAAACGGGATCATCTTACTTTGTAAAAACGAATGCCAACCAAGAACACCGATCCCTAAAGCCCTTTGATTTTTAGCAAATTTATGGGCGGATTCTAAATAGGGAATATTTTGTGTTGCCGATATATAATCTTCCATAACGGCATCAAGGAAGTAAGTAATAATTTCTACGGCGTCTGTATTTTTCCACTCATCATACGTTAACAGATTCATCGAAGAAAGATTGCAAACAAACGTTTCATCATTCGAAGAACTAAGGCAAATTTCAGAACATAAATTTGATGCGTGAATATTAATTTTTTTATCTTTATAGACTTGGGGCGCATTTTTGTTTACGTTGTCGGAAAAGAATATATATGGATATCCAGACTCGAAACGCTTAGAGATAATTTTTGCCCAGATACTGCGATTCTTCTTATCCCCCTCTACCATTGCTTTCATCCATTCATCCGATACGCACACTCCGATAGACATATCTTGGATCGAATGACCCTCCCCTCTGATCCCCAAAAACTCTTCTATATCCGGATGTTCGACAGGGAGATACGCGGCAAAAGATCCCCTCCTAACATTCGATTGTGAAATAACTCTAGTAACAGTATCGAATAATTCCATGAAATGGACTGGACCAGAAGACACACCTCCCTTGCTAATCTTCGCTCCTCTTGCCCTTAAAGCACCAAAATACCCCGATGTCCCCGCGCCGTACTTTGTAAGGATACCTACCTCGCCCAACGTGTCGAAAATCGAAGTCATATCGTCATTTATCCAACTACCATTGCAGCTAATGGCAAGACCCCGCCCATTGCCAAAATTGGCCCAAATCGGCGACGACAAACTATAAAACCCACGCGCCATATAGTCTTCAAATTTATCAGCAAACCCCTTTTCACCCAAAATCTTTTCAGCCGACTCGGCAATTTGCCTGATTCTTTGTTCAGGTGTGACACCCGCCTCTAAATATCCTCTTTCCAGAAAAAGGCGAGAGTCTTTATTTAACCACTTAATACTTTTAGACATTTTTTTAAATTAAAAAAGGGTTTCGCCGCTAAAAACTTGATTCTTTTTAGAATATTCTATTGGTCTTTTATGAAAGAAATCTGTCATACTATTCGCGTTTACATCTACGTCCATCCAAGCAGATTCCGCCAATAGTTCTTCTGATACCTCAAAGATTTTAGCGAAGCCTATTTGGATCAATGAATCATTTATGCGTTGCTTCACATACTCTTTCAAAATTGGGGAGCTTAAACTTTCCGCCTCATATTCACGCAACATCCAATCGATAATTTTGGATTCGGCCTTGAATGTTTCATGCGCTTCAAATCTGATTCTTTCCTCTAATTCCCCATCAAATAATTCTGGCAATTCTTCTCGAATCGTGTTAATAATTTTTATTCCCGCTAATGCGTGTAGTTGTTCTTCTTTAGCTGTATATGCGACTTGCTGAGCTGTGTCTTTGAGTTTGTTACGAAATCTATTAAACCAATTAATTATGTAAAATTGGCTAAAAAGAGAAACGTTCTCTACATATAGCGTAAAAAGAACTAGAGAATAAACATATTGTTTTCGATTATCTGTATAAGTTTTATCTAGATATTTTTTTAAATATTTTACCCTTCCTTGGATAATATCTAATTTTAGATTTTCTTCAAAGATATCTTGAAGTTGTAATGTGTCTAAAAGCTTTTCGTAGGCTTTATTATGGATTACTTCGATATTTGCCATCGTTAGGCCGAGATCTGTTAACGACGGATGGGGAAGATTATCGCCTAAGCGAGACCAAAACTTTTTAACGGATATTTCGATTTGACCAATCGCAGACAAAGCGTTTTTTACAATGTCTTGCTCTTGCTCCGTCATCTCCGTTTTATATTGTTGGAGGTCACTCGTAAAGGAAAATTCATTAGGGGTCCAGTGTCCCGCCCACATCGCATCGATATAATCTTGAGCCCATGGATAACGATCTGGCTTGCGGCTAACTTGTTCATTAAAAATTGTATTTTTATGCATTTAGTTTGATATTTAAAGTGTAGAGTATATTACCCCAATTCTTTAGAAATTGAGTAAGTAAAAAAACTTTAAAAACTTTCTTTATTTTCGCCTCTTTTTTGGTGTAGGTTTATTTAAGTCTAGATCCTCAAATGTATTAATTATATAAGTTTCAATAAATTGTGATACTTCGCTTTCTACGATTTTTTTGCGACCCGTTTCTGACCTATAGTATGATAAAAATTCTTTATCGTATTTGTAAGAACATTTTGCGATGCCCTTTTTATTAACCGAAATAACTTTAATTTCAAACATCTTCTAAAACCTCCGGATTGCGTTGCCCAATCTGATTATAATATTCTGGATTAAATTCCAATTTATTTTCTTTTTCATTCCATCTATAACTACAAGAACCTTTAAAATGCTCCATTTGATACCGAATCTTATTTTTTGACCTTTGATCTGAAAACCATGTATAATGTTTAATAAATGCTATATTTACTGGGATAGTCCTAGACGGCAATTCCTTGTAATCCAAATTTTTATTGACAAATTTTCCATTCGAAGTAATCGTGCCTTTATAAAACACATCGTTATCCCATGAGAATGTATCTAGACGATAACCGTTTGTTAGTACGCGAAAAAAACGTGGCGGCGTGAATGGTTCTGCTAGATAATGGTTAGAATCAAAAATATAATTCTTATAACTAAACTTAAACCATGATGTCCATGGATCTAAATCGGTAAATTTTAAAAGCCTCTCTATTTGTTCCCGAGTAAAGAATTCATCCCCATCTGCGATTAGAATAGAATCACAGTCCTCCTTTAAAAGGAACTGTAACGCTTTATCTCGAACTTCGGATTCCAACAGATACTCGGTTTCCGCGTATAGATCGTCAATGTCACCTTCGGCCAAGGCCACTGATAAAAACGTCGGTGTCGAATTATCTAAAATTTGATAATCTTTATATTCCTTGAAAGGAGTCGAAACTGCGGCGATAAGAAATTCATTACCGCCAAGATTAATTTTCTTGGCCTCAATCCAAGGACTTAAGCTTTTGGATAGATAATCTGGCATCCCATATGAACAATAGATAATTCCAATTTTTGCCATTAAAAAGAGCCCTCATCAAAATCAATATAATCTAACAAGGCGTTTCGAGCGTCAATATATGCCGCACGTAGTTCGTGGAATTTTTTATCTCTAATTTCCTCGAAACTACTAAAATGAGCAAAAGAGTAATCGAAACCCTCTTGATCTATAATGTCTATTACGCTTTGTCTATCTAGTTCACCCATAAGTTAATTCTTTGATTTTTTCCACTACCTCTTTTATCTCTATTCTGTCTGCGGAGTCAAGGCCAAAAAAGTTGAAGTTTTTCGGTGAATCCGAGGCGAGGGCTGTTTTATTACGCTCAATTCCCGGCCAATGATTAGTCAATAGTGAAATTTGTAGTTGGGTTTGATAAGCAGCTGTTACTAATGCAGATCCAGAATCGGTACCAATCATCAAATCGCTCGTTAAACTTTGTTTAATTTGTTCCAAAAAAGAAAGTTGTTTAAAACTTCTAAAATTCTGATAGTCTTCCAAAATATCGAATGAGTAATCCCGAGGGGTGCCGTATTGGTGAACGCAGTAACCTTCTTTAATTAAAGCATTCGTAAGGTCTTGACACCATTCTTTCGAAGCATTGCGTTTATTTTCAACACCATAACCAGCGCAAGGCCAGTAGGAAATTATCTTTTTCCCGAATGATTCGGGTTTCTCTTCATTCCACCATTTCACGAGCTTCGGTCTGCGTTGCTCTGGCGTTAAAGAGTCCCATTCCGACATAGGTAAGCCCGCCATACGCCAAGTTTCTGAATAAATGCTAAACTCAGCCGGATAAAGATTATCGGGATGCGGTGGGTTGGGATTAATGACGATCTTACATGAGCTTACTAAGTTCCAATCTCTTTCTGACTCAGGTCCTTCTTGACCATCAAAAATAATAACTTGATCAATATCGGGATGGTTAAGAAATATGGGAGCCGCCTGTGAGCATTTTTTAGCAATTGGCCAAATAATATTTGCGTCGGGATACTTGCGTTTATAATAACTCGCAATTGGCAACGCTGAAACTGTGTCGCCAATCATCGCAGCGCGGCCACATAGGATGTTAAATTTACTCATGGGTTAAAGTGTCGGTTAATTGTATTATGAAGAATTTGTGTTAGTTGCGGACTCATGTTAAAACGATCCGAATTTTTATCAATTGACGTATGGATATCCCCATTTTTATTTCTCTTTGTTGCGGCGCACCAATCTAATAACATTTCTGTCACGTCAAATAAATCCATTCCATCAATGCCGTTCGCATGGAACTGAGGGTGATGAATATTGTGTTTATAATGATGGTCTAAAGCTACTTGTACTTTTTTTAATAGCGCGTAGTATTCGAGAGAGCCATATTCGGTCTTGGCTAATTCGGGTGTGAATTCTCCAAAAATCTCTTTTTCTGGGGACTCCAGCTTCGATAAGTCATGCTCCCGCGCCCGCTTGTCTAATTCTGCAATTGCTCGGTATAGATTCTTGCGAACTTCATGTATATGCTTGATAGTTTCTAGTTTGCCTAATATTGTTTTATCTGATTCTTGTTCCATATTATTCATTTTTTTTTAATGTTGCGAGCCCCGCGTTATATTCTAGGGGATATATTTTATAGTTAAAATTATTTTGTTTAATAGTACCTATCTTCGCCGAAATCTTCGACGTCAAACGCGTCTTCATCATCAATTCCATATGCCTCTTGTTCTCGCACTTCTGCACTTTTCTTTAAGCCCATTGATTTTCCCTTATTCTTTATTTGTTGATATGAAAATTTCGAATTATCTGAAAGATATTTGTCCCCATAAAGGGGGAAATTCACTTTCAACCAATCTATCTCGGCTTCTGTCCAAAGTTTATTCATGTTATAAATTCCTCACTCACCCGACCGAAATGGTTTACGCCATGCTGCCCCAAGTTATACGAACGAAATGGAAGCTTATCAAACCTACCTTTCCATTTCGCGTGAGAACCATCAAAATCACCAAACTTCACGCGAAACATCCAATCCGATTGTCGGCAATCAGGAAATGATGGATACCATTCGCCATAGCTAGTATTCTGGATTACTTCGCTTTGCCAATTAAACATCTGAAACCAACCATAACCGAACCCTTCCGGGATCTCAAAACTTTCATCGGCTATTCCGCGACGATATAAAAAAAGATCTTGTGGTGTTTTTAATAGTACCCTTTCTGTTCCGTAGAACCAATCTTTGTTTAATGGATATAATTCAATATCTTTCCTAAAATTCCTATGAACAAATGTATCGGCATCCATATGGCACACCCAATCCCTATATTTTAATACTTTAAAACCCTCGTTAATCGCGAGACCCTTGTTAAAAACAGCCCCTCGATCATAAAAATGATTTGTCCTTACTAACGTAATTGAGTGTTGTTTGCAAAAATCTTCGGTTGCCTTATCTTTATAGTCAGAGACTACAATATAGTGATCAAAAGCTTCGGCCAGCGTATTATGTAAATAGGCTACCCTTAAGAAATCCAGATAGTTAACACAAACTGTAATATGTTCAATTTTCATGCTAAACTTCTGGTATTCTTGTGTTTTCATAATGATAAAATTTCTTGGAATGCTTTGTGAAAACTACGAACCATAGCCTTATGAGAAAATCTATGCGCTGTTTCCCAGACCTTCAAAGGGTCTAGTCTCTTGCATTTTTCAACCAAAGCAGAAAGATCGTCTCCAGATTGCCAAAAATATCCATTTACACCCTCCTCAATGATATATTCAAAACAACCTCGCTTTGCTGCAATGATTGGTGTGCCGACAGATAAAGATTCGATTGCACTGAGGTTAAAGGCCGTATCCCATGTATGAAGATATGTCGTGGCGATGGCCTGTTTACAATAATCTAATTTATCTATTTCGGAAATCAACCCAAGATAAACGGTATCCTTATTATTAATATAATCTATTAGTGGATAGTTATCAAGGATGGGACCCGCGAAAATGCCGCTAATATTTTTGTTAGCTAAACAAAATTTAGCAACCTCTATTGTGTTCATATGGACATCGTGTCTAGAGCATTGGAACAAACTTTCTGTTTTCAGAGAAGGATAAGTAAAACAACTCGGAACAAATTTACCAATAGTGACCGGAAAACCTTTTCCGTATCTTGCCTGCTCGCCGGGTCGATAAAGTAATACATACGGAGTGGAAGGGTGTTGCGCCCCGTTATCTCCCATTAAAGACCACGACACTAATTTTCCACTTAACCCGGAAGCATTAATTGCGAGACAATCGTGATGATATACAAATATATCATATTTTTCAGCATCTTTGATATACCCTCTAATATTTTCGCCATTTCTCATCGCCGACATTTCTGCTTCAGTTAGCCCAAAGCAGCCACTCCTACCTTCGTCTTCACCCAATTCATTAAAAGATTCAATAGGGGCGTGGATATCGAAGAGATCATTCGATGTGTTTAATTCGATTTTTGCATATCTGGCAAAACAAGCCCCGCCGCCGTATCTTTTAGGATTTAAGGCATAACTTTCTCTTGGGCGGTTTACCCCCAAATCAATATAAGCAATTTTCATCTTATAATGCTGATAGGCGGTTTGCTAGATTTTCCGCCATTTTAATTGTTACGCCTTGATGGAGACCAATATATAAACCTTGGTTATGAATCCACTCAGCATTGGGAAAATACCGTGCGTTTCCATACTCTTTAAAAGCTGTGTGCCGTAAAAGATTTCCGCCAACAATTGGACGATATGCAACATCGCAAACTTTTAAAAAAAACTGCACTTTTGCGATTAAAGATTCATCCTTGCATTTTTTATTTTTAATAATTGGAATAGCAAGTGGCGAATATTTCGACGATTGCTCATTGTAATAATGTGGCATATCGTATTTGTTATGATCTAGAGCGTAAGAAAATGCTATTTCTATATTTTTCCTTTGTTCGCAAGAAAACTTGGATGATCTCTCAAAATCCAAAGAAGCCATATAGGCCAGAAGATTTGAAGATCGCGTATTTGTCCCCATAAGATAGAAGTCGAACATTTCATTCGCATCTAGATTATGGTATTTTTTAGGCATATTTCTAGTCATGCCATGGTTACGGGCCATCTTGTACCACTCATATTCTTCTTCATTTTGGCAGAATATTAACCCCCCCTCATTGCCACCGCTAGTAAAATGGGAAATATAAATACTAGTCGAACAAGTGACAAAATTATTAAAAGATTTAAAGTATGTAGACGTAGACCCCCCTGCATCAAAATATGAAAAAGACGATTCACAGTTATCGAGTAAAAGTTTGACCCCATGTTTTAAACAGACTCTCTGTAAATGAGCGAGATTACATGCAAAACCCAAAAGGGTTGTGTAAAAAACTGTTTTAATCTGAGGATCGGAAATTAGTTTATCTTCAATATCAGATACCGTTGCGCAAAGATTGTGTCCTACATCAACAAAAACGGGATCAAAACCCGCATGTACAAAGGGGGAAACTGAGCTAATCCAGTTGACTACCGGGAAAAGGACTTTATTGCCGTGCTTCTCGTTCGAGTGTTTCAACTCCCATTTCCGGCGAAGGGCAATTAATTGATTCGCTGAAGAACCACTCGAAGTCATTACTACATATGGAGCCTTCGTACTTTCCTTCCAAAGATTCTCGTAGTATTCAACCCACTTACCCGCTGTCCATTGGGGCTCTGTAAATAGAAATTTACTAATTTTTAACTTGTCTTTCCACGTCATTGTGGAAATACCTAAAGGCCAATTAAATTTAGGCCACGAATTGTTTAACGCCATTTATTATTTTAAAAAATAGAAAATCATCGGATATTTTAATAAACACTGTTGGTTTTGTGTCGTGTACTAATTTGGCTTTTGCTTTTACACCATAAAAAGAAACGACTTCCCATTGGCCCTCTCGGTATAGATTCGAGAATTCCGTCCAATAATTATTTTTTGACCCTTCGTCGATTGTCTCTAGAATGAGACAAAACTCAAGACTTTTCGCCATTAAACTTTTTCGTAACCGAATTTTTGCTCTGAAATCTTTGTGTTTGGAAAGAATTTTTCTTGTAAAGCTATTTTAGAAAGCCTTCTCTTAAATACCGCCATATCCACCTCTTTACCAAGGTGAGGTTCGGTTTTAACCATATCAACCAAACGGTATAATTCTAAGTTAATCTCTAGAAGGTTTTGATATTCATCTGATTCTACTATAAGATCATGAAAATTTTTTCCTAACTGTCTAATTAAAAACTCTTCGGTCATATCTGAATTTAAGGCGGCTTGTTTATCGGTAGAATGCATCGCCTCTTTAACTTCGTAAATAGATAAAAAATCATAAGCATATGATGCATCAACCTCTAAGAGAAGTTTGCCAGACTTATGTGGGTTATTTTTATAAATAATCGTATCTGGTGCATCATTGTACTCGTCAAAAAGTTTATCGATTTCGGTACTTTCCATGAAAACTTTTTGTAAGTTTTTTAGCTCGTCTTTGTTTATATCTGCCATTTTTTAGTTAATATTTAATATAATGCGAAATACGGGAAGAAAGTCAACATTTTTATTTGGATTTTAGGTGTAATCTAAGGTAAAGAGAAGAAACTATGAAAACGCTATTTGATGGATTAGAAGGATGGGCAAACAAGCTTCATGTGGTTACTGCAATAAGTAATCCTATTAACTATAACTCTCGTTATGAGCTATATGCAGAATTTGCTAAAAGAATTAAAGATGCGGGGGCTATACTTTGGACAGTAGAACTTGCTTATGGAGAAAGATCTTTTGTTATTACTAATTCTGATAATCCTTTCCATTTACAAATTCGAACTGGCGGCGAGGATCGTAAGGGAAATGTGATTTGGTCAAAAGAAAATCTCTTAAATCTTATGATTCAACGTCTTCCAAAGGAAGCTAGATATATTTGCTGGTGCGACGCCGATATTGTTTTTCAAAGACCTGATTGGGCGGAAGAAACCGTACAAAAGTTACAATTGCATGACTTTATTCAGCCATGGTCACATGCGCAAGATTTGGGTCCAAATGGAGAGCCGATTGATAAAAAACCACAAATGAGTTTTTGTAAAGCGTGGTATGATAATATGAAAATGGAGTGGGACTACAAAAAATATGCGGCTGGTTCTTGGCATCCCGGTTATTGTTGGGCGGCACGTAGAGACGCTTTAGAAAAGGTGGGCGGATTAATAGATTGGGCAGTGTTAGGTAGTGCAGATCGTCATATGTGTTATGCGTTAGTAGATAAAGTGCAATTTAGTGTTCATCCAAAAGTCCACCCAGTTTATATTAAATATTTAAAAATTTGGCAAGTTCGTTGCCGTCATTATATTCATAGAAATATCGGTTACTTACCGGGTTTGATAACCCATCATTGGCACGGAAAGAAAGCTAATAGGGGGTATAGAGATAGATGGTCAATCTTAGTTGAAAATCAATTTAACCCAGAATTAGACCTTAAGAAAGATGTCACTGGTTTATATACATTGACAGAAAGGAATTGGCGTTTAAGAAAGGAGATTATCCAGTATTTCGAAAGTCGCGGCGAAGATTCTATAGATACCGAATAATCGACACTTAAAAACAATAAAAAAACCCGGCGTAACAACCGGGTTTCTTTTGGCTGTCCCATCGGTGCCATTAATCGGCTTTCTTAAGTATTAAAGGGTCGTCCTCGCCCCCAAGGGGGCTACCAATATGAGCGGCCTTTACTTTTTCAGGATTTAATACCGCAAAGGGGGTGGCGCTCTCACTAAAGTATTTAAGAGCAATTGAAAAACCCATTTCAACATGTAAGGGAAGATTTGGAAGGTTACGAAGATAAAGAATCAAAGCGTTCTTTAAATCCCTCCCTCTAAAGATAGACGGGTTTAAGCTAAGGTCGTTGGAAGCAAAAATATTATCGGTCAAAATCTTAACCTTCCCGTCAATATTATGTTTGGCTTTCAAACCTAGAATTCTATCATATTCGTCGGAAAATCTAGCAAAGCGAACTTGTAAAATTTCCGGGTCTTCATCTAGAACACTCAACGCTATACGAATCCAATCGATTAATTCGCCGTCTAAAGAATTAATTTTCCAATCGTCTTCAAGGTGAAGTACATAGGGCGTTTTTAAAACCTTAGGATTGTTATATACTTTCCGCATATCGTTTATGTAACCCTTCTGGTGAGATTCTGCACCATGAGCCCAAGAATAAATATCCTGATGGATTGAAAACCCTTTCGAAGTCAAAAACCTCAACATCTCTACATGGTGCGGCGTTCCCTCGTCTTCGGGGGAAACTTTTATATTTGCCACTAGACCCGAAAAATAACGTAAGGGAATTTTGTTGTCCAACCAATTAATCGTTTCCTTGTAGCGATCTTTAGTACCCCAATGACCTTTTGTGGTTGTAAATAAACAGATTGTAATGGGTATTTGCATAAATTATTTTTGCGGTTGTCCGTCGTATGGGAATTCTCCCCTAGATATCGCTGTTTCTCTGTCGATTAGACACTCTCTTTTCGCATCTTCCGCCGTCTTGCATAGTTTGGTGTAGATTGCATAACCAACATAGTCTTCATTTCCAATGCCATATTTTGGATATTGGACTCCAACTTCGGGTAGATCTTTACAATATTCAATGTCAATTGGTCTTAGATATGTAATATCACCTTCTTTTTCTGCATGAATCTCCCATAGAATGTAGCCCACTGGGAGTCTATGGGGAGGATTTAATTCAACCTCTTTTACTCTTGCCTGAAGTTGCCTAGCTTGTTCTTCGGCGTCTTTTTTATACGTATAAACGGAAATGACACGATAAGTATCTTCCGGCCAATCCTTAATGTATACTAGAAAAATTTTCATCTCAGGGGATGGGGCGGAAACCCGGTCCTTTAGGACCGGGAGGAAGCCTCGCCGGTTTGGCGGTATTCGCGGAATAGCAAGATAAGTTATTTATCACAGATTGAAAGATTTTTGTATAAAAGAGTTGAAGAATGCGTGTATATTTCAGTGAAGTGACTCACTTAACATACAATACGGAGGTTTTGTTTCAAAGTCAAGCGGACTTTGAAAAAATCCTTGCCGTTTTAAAGGCCGAACGGTCGGCTTTTAACGAGGCCAGTGTCATACACTATGGCGACGGAAGTAAGAGAAAAAACTCCGTGATTGAGCTTCACGCTAAGTTTTACCGGCAATTTCGCGACAAAAATCCGGGAATTCCATCGCAAATAGTGATAAGAGCGCAGGCTGAATGTCTGTCTTCGTATCGCTCTGTCAAAAGCAATAAACACAGAATTGTAGGTCCGATCAACAAGAAGAATCTTTCGATGCGCTTGGATAAGCGCATTTACACCTACAAGAAGGGAAAAATACTGCTGACTTCGTTAGAGAAAAGAGTGACTGTAGACTTCAAGCGTTACGCGAAATTGGACGGTTTGTTGGCCGAGTATGAATTCTGCGACCCTTTGCTTTTCTTTCGGAACGACAAGATTTGGATAGCCTTTACGTTTGAAGTAAACGTCAAGCCCGAACCATTAAATAAATTGGCGACCGGTATTGATCTCGGAGTAAATCGGGCCATCGCTACTTCCGAAGGACAAATTTATATCGACAAGAAGTTCAATAAGGACAAAAGAAAGTTAAGGTTTCTGAAAAGACAACTGCAAGCAAAGGGAACCAAGTCGGCAAAACGCCACTTGTTTAAGATTCGGCATAAAGAGGCGAACAAGAACAGAAATCAGTCTCATGTCCTAGCTAATCTGCTGATTAGAAACACAAAAGGAAATACGCTGGTATTGGAAGACCTGACGGGATTGAAGAACGCCAAGACGAAAAAGAAAAAGATGAGTCGGTCTAACAACAATAAGATCGGCCAAGTTCCGTTTGCGGAACTCAAAAGAATTTTGACATACAAGGCACCCATATACGGGAAAACGGTTAGGCTAATCAATCCTCGGTTTACGAGTCAAATTGACTCAAGAACCGGATTGATGGATGGTCAAAGAAAAGGCAGTAGATACTACTGCAAGGACGGAACTGTATTGGACGCAGATGTAAATGCGGCGATCAATATAGCCGGTCGTTCCAAACTCCCTGTTTCGTTCAGTGACCTAGCGGTTACGGGACTCGACGGGCAGGCTTCTGTCAACAAGCCAAACGTATATAAACCGTTAAGTTCCAAGTAATTGGGACTTTATGTATTACAAGCCTCGCCCTTTAGGGCGGGGTAGTTGACTTAATCTCTACCATATCTTTAAAATCGTGATTATCTTTGAATTGTCTATCGCCTAGAATATGATAACGATATGCGTCATTTAAAATTTTTTCTTCATTAAAAAATATTGTTAAATTAGGATATTTATATAAATGGCCAGCAACATCAATTACTGCGTCTTTACTTGCTGGAATACTATATTCTTCAAGCGCGAGAAGAAATCTAATCCGACGGTTATTTCTAATGGGAAACAAGATATTTGGGTCTCCATTTTTTTCTAAACCAAGCAAACAATGATTACTATCTTTCATGAGATAGTAGCGAAGATACGCTCCAACAAAATGCCAACAGTCTCTATTTTTGTTTCTCACACTATAACAATATTTCTCATCGGACGAAAACCAATTCTGTTGGTCTATTTGAATATGTTTTGGTTGAGCGTTTTGTAATCCCCAATGAGGAGTGTTCGCAAAAAATTGATTGGGAAATCTTTTAAATAATAACAACTTGCTATATTGATAAATTGAGCCAATGCCGTTATTTTCCATTTGACTCAAAAAGCCGCGAATATTTTTGGCAAAATCCTCGTTGATTCTTTCGTTGGAATCCCTTAAAAGTATCCAATCTCCAATGCCGATTTTTGGATTTAAAAGGAAATGGTTCATGGAATGACCATGATGCCCGTAATAAGGAATTTTTTCTACAAAACCCACACCCTTTCTTTCGTCTAGAATTTCATACGTACCATCGTCGCTTCCATGATCAACTGACGCAAGCCCGTCGAAATATCGATAATAGGCCGTAAGATCTTCAATATTAGATTTTTCATTTTGGGTAATTATACCTATAAAAATTTTATTCATATTTTTTTGTTTTCCGCCTCAAATTTTCGGTGATTTACCATAGCGGCAATCCATGTTTTTTCGTTTCTCTCTTCAGTAATTCTTTGACATCTGTAATATGTGTATTAGAGTCCCCATTTGTAGCTCTAACCCAAAAATCTTTCCACCACTTAGCGCGTTCAGCCCTGTCTATGAGGTTCAAATACCCAAGATGGTAGACAATAGGCATTCCTCTTTCAACATATTTTTGAAGATCATTAATATTGCCATCAAAAAGATTTAATGTCGGAACAAGATTACCGTCTTTATCAATTAGCTCATCCGTGCTGGTCTTATTGTAATCAGGGTGATTATCGGACTTAATACCAAATTTAACAGGGCCACGATGAAATCCCGGTAAATGAATATACCATTTTTTCCCAATATTAACATAAGATTCGGTATCTCCATAAAGGTCAATTGTAGGTACGAAACAAGATCCAAAAAAATTATCCTTCAATCTCTTATAAATTTTCGGCAACATTTCTGGATCTACCCGGAAACGTTCGTCTAAGTCCTGTTGAATAAGTAAATCCCCCGATGTAAATTGAAGCGCGGAATCAATGACTTTACCATATGCAAATGGGTCTTTTTCAAAATCGATATCGGTCATGACGATACTTACCTTTGGATTTTCCAATTCGGCGATTTCTAAAAACGTTTCATTGCATTTATTGACCGCAATAATAATTTCATCGGCGTACTTAGACCAATTATCTAACGCGCCTTTAAGATCGAATCCCATCTTTTTGGCCGACCAAGCAGAGCTGTAGATTGAAATTTTCATCATTACAAATTTGCAATCGTAATCACGTTTTTCCATGCAACAAAACTGCTATCCCTGTGACCCTCTGGAATTGTACCATCAATCCATTTTTCATCTAAAATTAGTTCCCACTCGGCGTCTGTTAATTTCAAATTTGGAAAATCTGCCCTTTTTTTGATTTGTTTAATAATAGTTAGTCTTTTTTCGTCAGTCGATAACATTAAAATTCCACCGCAAGGATATTCTCTAACGGAATTTTTACCATTGTCTCCGAAAACTTTGGGACCAATGACGATGTTAAGATTATTCTTTTTAATATGCTCTTGAACACCATTTTCGGACCATTGAATATGGGCGAAAGGACCGGGTCCTCCGTATGCTTTTCCCAATTCTGGAATATTTAAATATCGCTCCCTATTTAGAAATCCCGCTCTTTCGGAGTAATTGCCATGACCCTGATTACCAGCCAGATCGATATAGAAGCATTCTGGGTGGTGCACGAGGAAATTTACCATATCTGAGATTTCGAATGACGAAATATCTGATCCTAACCATTGGTCAACTTGTAAATACATTACGTATGCGCCAGATGCGGCTTTAAATCCCAACCTAGTACCTAGCCCGGTCCCGCCGTTTTCTTTGGAAAGAACTAAAATATCAATTAATCCTTGGTTGTAAAATTCTTGTACATAACCTTGGTCCCCCCCGTTGCTTACATAAACGAGTTCGTAAGGAAAATGCGCATGTTTTTTAAGACTGGCTAAAAGAAGCTCTGCTTCGAACGGTCTCTTATAGTCTAAGATTACGATACTAACTAACGAGGAAATGTAATCGGCTGTCATGTTATAGTTTATAATAAATGTCTAGAATTGATTTGGCAACACCGATATCACTAAATTTATGTGCCAATTTGGCATTGTAATAGGTATAAATCCTAGATTTGAAATCCAACATATTTTCTTGACTACCCATATACCGAGAAATGAAATGAACCAAAGATATTACATTTGGGTAAACTTCGTCGTACTCTGGAAAATAAATAGATGGTAAAAATTCCTGCTTCGTAGAAAGATCATTACATATAACCGGGATAGCCCCCGCCGCCATCGCCTCGGGAACCTGTAAGCCCAAGCCCTCATGTCGGGAAGTGACCAAAACAAAATCGACTTCGTTATACAATTCTCTTAAAGTGTCTACCCCTACGATGCCCAAATTTTCTCCATATCCGGGATATTCTGAGCCGCAAATTGCGATTTCTTCTGATTTTACGCCGAGTACCTGCAATGCCATTAGTCCCAAATGCGATCTCTTATTGGGGTCAAGCAATCTTCCCGATGCAAGGGCTCTAAATTTTCTTGGTTTGGGATTTTTTTGTAAAAAAACATCCATGATTGGATTGTAAATAACATGGGGTGTTATGTTAAGTCTTTCCGTGCAATCGTCTCTGACTGTTTCAGATATACATGTAACAGCATCTGACATTTTTAAACACTTCTTTAACTTTTCTAGTGGAAAATCATCTCCAAGATGCGGGGCCAAATCTAAAATGTTTAAAATGATTTTAACTTTATTTTTTAATATATTAACTTTATATATAGAATCATACCAAGGATTATTAATATATATCAAATCGGCTTTACTGATATCAAGAACTATTTGATGGCCGAGTTTCTTGAAACCCCGTTCGATTCTCCATCTTTGACACTGAGGGCAGTCTGCCCCATCCGAGAAAATTTTCATTTTATTTGTTCTTAAAAGGGATTTTCCCTTAAAACGCGGCAAAAGTCAACATGTTTTAGATGCAAACTTTTTTATGGATTCGGTTTTTCGAAAAAGTTTTAACGCAAACTGTGTTGACTTTCAAAAAATTATGTGTATTATAGTGAAAGTTAAGAGCGCCTGAGATAAAATTAACCTTTTTTGGCGTAAACTAACATAATACTTTATAATTAGAGCCCTGCGCGAGGGCCAGATAACTTTTGAAAGTCCTTCACAAGTTTAAGCGTGACAGTCAAACTACCGTCAAGATGTGACGGCCATTGGGGTTGAAAACTTAATGCGTTACTTTAAACGTAGAAATACTATGCACGAGACCCTTCAGGAGCCCTTTGGGACGTGGAAACCGAGAATTAACTCGGGGCGGATTAGTAAGATTCTCATACAGAATGTGATAAAACACCCTCACATTCGGGTTAGATACGTGTTTGGCCTTGTAGTCCCGATCTGTCAAAACAGGTTATCGAGTCGGATTATGAGAAATGCTGAACGACATAACGGTTGAAACCTAAAAGAATTTGAATAGATGAAAAGCGGGATCACCCTGAGCATGACAATGCCTTGACTATAATTGTGGCCCGGTAGTTAATCACACGTTGGGTAGGTTAGAATAACCGATAATACGCACTTTTTGAGTCAATCAAAGTGATGTAAAAGGGCTCCATTGGGGGGTTATGGCCCTTCGGGGCAGAACGAGCCCCACCCTGCGGGCGGTGCTCTTATTGAAAAAGAAAGAATCTTTTAATCTTCCTTTCTGTAAAGTGCGTTTGTTAAAAATCTCTTACGGTAGTATTCTTAGAGAAGCAACGCGAGTCTAGTAAGTCTAAAGATTCTAATGTAAAGTCCGAGATTCCGTAAAGTTTTCCAATCAAACAACTCATCTTTACTAAAGTAAAGAATCGTTGTGAACCTTCGGTTCATTATAAAGGCATTTTTCTTCTAGTTTCCTCTACCGTTTTAGACTTGTACATTATTAGACTTTACAGTTAATAACTGTATGTTTTCTAAATGGTGAGTAAAAGGAAAATGTACAACTTAGAAACTGTACAATGAATGGCAAATGTAAATTGCCTTTCAATGAACCGAAGGTTCCATGAGTTCAGACCGCAGGGCTGGACGAATGGCTCCGAAGAGTTGTTTAAAGTTTATCGGTAGTAAGTTCTTCACTTGCCGCAAAATGACTTTTTCGTCTAATATTTGGTGTTTTAAGATCTTACTTAAAGTTTCCCCAAGTGTTTTAAACTGTTTATGAGTTCTATAAACTTTATAAGTCTTTGTGTCTGCGCCACATAGGACTACTATGCACTTTTAACAAAAAAAAAATGTTGACTTATACTTACAATTGAATAGTATAAAGCGTAAATGACTCTATTAGAAATTAGAAACCAAATTGTCGCACATTTTATCGATTGCGACACATTTGTAATACCAACAGATTTAAAGAAGGTTCTTGTTAGTAAACCACAAGAACACATTAAACTAGAACTAGTTAAACTCGCAATGTCAGAACTAAAAGAGTCTAACTTCTGTCAAGCAATCTTAGGAGTTGATGGCGATAAGGCAATTTATGTCCTAAGCAATCCAATCTTCTCCGAGGGTCAAAACGTGAAAATTTCTATGATAACCGCAAATGCGGTCGCGGAGATCGTAAACGCTTATTCAGGAGAACTAGAAGATGGATCGATTATGACCAATAAAATGTCTATCCAAGATAAGGATATTCAGTTTTTGTGTATTGTGATTAATAATTTATTACAAAACCAAAGCTTGTCCGATGGTAGTCCAGAAGGCGATGAATAAATGTCAATTTTTATCTTTTATTGTCTTTCGGTTTGGTTTTTCTTTTTTCTATATAACCACTCTTTCCTTCTTTCGTTTTTCCGCACGAGCTTAAATAGATATCTAAATCCATGGGTAGCATATAGTACGACCTGTGCTCTCTGTAGCGCTTTTTGGATCTCAATTTTAATTTGGAGTTTCCTGCTTATCCCGGGTCATTTTATTATAACTTCACCAGTTGTTGTTTTATTTATCGAGTTAGCATTTAAAAATTTAGTTAAAAGAGAAGACGATGCTTCCAGCCGAAGTTAATGATCATCAATTGATTCAAGAGATTAAATCTAAACAAGATTCCGCGTCTCTTTTAGAATTAGTAAATCGTCATACCGGTATTTATGTAAATATCGTAAATCAATATACTTACGTTCCTAAAATTGAACGAGACGAGTTACTTGAACATAAAATGTATAATATTTACAATTATGCAATGAACTACAATCCAGATCGGAAAATGAAATTTTCTAGTTGGATTGGACAAAATATTCGTTGGCAATGCCAGAGACTACTTCATGATAACGAAGGTATTATACAAGTTGAAGATTCTGGATTGGAAAATTTATCGGATAAAGAAACCTGTAACGATAAACAATTAATTGATTACATTCAATCTGAATTTCATAATATAGATGACAAAAGGTTCCAAGAAATATTTGAACTAAGACATTGTAGTCTCAAAAAAACAACTTGGCCAGAAATTGCCAAACTTTATAATATTACAAAACAAGGGGCGAGAATGATATACATACGCAACCTAAAGAAAATAGAAGAAAAAATTCATAATGAAATTTAATGCCAGTCACTTTCCACTTCCCAATTAACGACTTAAGTCTGGGTCAAACATCAATCGCTTTACTACGTGAAGCTTATAAGAAAAATTTAGATTGTACAATTATTCCTATTGGTAACGTATCAATGGCAGCTCAAGTTCCAGATCAGGAATTTGAAAAATGGGTGAATAGCAAGATTACGAGTCACATGAAGAATCACTCTCGTGCCTTTCGAACAATCAAGCTTTGGCATATCAATGGTTCCCTAGAATCGTTTTCTAACAACCAAGAGCTAATCACCTTCCATGAAACCGATACCCTGACTCCGACTGAGGTCAATATTTTATCCCAGCAAAGCGTGGTTTGGGTGACTTCTAGTTTCACTAAGGAAGTATTCGAATCTTATGGTTTAAAGAACGTAGTATTTTTAGAATTAGGTTTTGACACTCATAACTTTAAAGAAGTCAACAGTAGAAAATATCCAAAAGATGTCAAGGTTATCGGATTAGGGGGGAAATTTGAGAATCGCAAAAGAACCCAAAAGATTCTTCGGGTTCTTCAAAAAGAATTTGGTAATAATGGGGAATATGCCATCCATGCCGCCGTTAACAATCCTTTCTTCAATCCAGAAGACAATGCAAAAATTCTCCATCATACTTTTAATGGAGTCAGACCTTATAATTTCCCTTCGATGCCAGCGATGCCTAAGAACGCGGAATACAATGATTTTCTAAACAGCTGCGATGTATTTTTAGGAATGTCGGGCGGGGAAGGTAGAGATTTACCAGTTTATCAAGCTGCTTGTTTAGGTAAAAAAATCGTATCTTTGGATGCTCATGCCTACAAAGATTACTTTAACAACGAAAATTCTTGGGTCGTAAAACCTAACGCTAAATTTCCGGCCTACGATAATATTTTCTTCCATCCCGGTGCCGATTTTAATCAGGGTAATTTCTTTGATTGGGACGAAAAGGAATTTGTTGAAGTTTTAAAGCAAGCCCTCGCCGCCCCCGGACCTAAAAGATCTTTTGGCTATTTAACCTATGCCGATACTTTCAATACTCTTATATCTAATAATTCGGCTATTAGAGGTGTTTAAACCTAAAATTTATTAATGCCTTATTATTTATTCGAAGATCCTCTTAGCGGAGAAACGAAAGATATCTTCTTTCATATGAAAGACGATAAAGTTTATATTGATGAAACCAAAGTTATATGGAAAAGAATTTATACAGTACCACAAGCCTCAAAAGATACAAAATCAGATCCATATAGCTCGAAGGATTTCGTAAAAGTTACCAACAAAAACGGGGGAAATTTCGGAGAACTATGGGAACGCTCTTCCGAATTTTCCTCTAGGCGAGCCGAAAAAGAAGGTATTGATCCCATTAAACAAAAACATGATGATCAAATAGAAAGGGATACTGGAATTGTTAATCCAGTTAAGAAGAAAAAACTGGCTCAAGAAAAATTAAAAAAACTTAAGATATCTCTTTCGGAGCGGGCTCAAAATCGGTCAAGAAATGTGCAACGTAAACTTACTTGACATTCGTCAAAGTTTTTCTTATAATGGCCCTCGTACCAGATGAAAAAAGCACGAGACGGTAGAGAAAATATTACAACTATAATTCACGATTTGAAAGAGTCGTATTCAAGAGCATTTCACGAACCCTTTCCATCCAATGATCGGGCCATGGAGAATGTTCTTATATCTACTGCACGTAAAGTTAAGCGCGGATATGACGCATTTTGGTACACGGATAAGATTACTAATAATAAATCAGTTAAGTTCGAAAAATATAGACCGCAAAAGTGGATTAAGATCCCTAAGAAATTTTCGGATTTTGAATAAAAACTAAATTATTAGTGTATTAAATTATGAGCTTAACAGCTCATTTGCAAAAGTAAAATAAAAATCGAAAAAGTAAAATAAAATGGCACTAGGAAGAAAAAATCAAGGTCAGAGTGAATATAAGTTAAAGATTCTGAAGATCATTAACAAGTTGAAGGATGCAAAAACCCAAAAGGACATCCCTTTAATGCCCAATGGTTTTCAGGTTAGAGAAAAGAATGTAGATGGTAAATGGGAATCGTCTCCCAATATTGAGTACGCTGTTTCTGGTGATTTAACAAGAATCACCTTTGACACTGGAGAATATGAAGGTAAGCCCTATGATATTGTAAAATTGTTCCTCACAGACAAGGTTGCAAAGGAAACTTATCTTGTAGAGAATCGTATGAGTTTCTCTAGTCGAAATATCTTCAATTGTCTTCTAGCACTAGAAAACTTTCACGATATCGAAATCACTCTTTATAAGAAAGAGGGTAAGAATGGTGAAATGTATTCCAATGTTGGATTTTTTCAAGCTGGAAATTTTATCAAGGGTAAATTTACCCAAGATGAACTTCCACAACCCCTCCCGGTAAAAAACTCGAAGGGTCAGATCGTCTCAAAGGAATACGATGAATTAAATAGCTTCTATTTAACAGAACTCAAGGCCGTTGCTACGGCGGTCAACGGGAAGACTGCTAAGTCAGTCGGGGTCTCTAAACCGACTCACGAAGCCGATGTAGCGGCGGACACATCATCTAATACTTCAACAGAGGTCGAAGTAAATGATGAAGATGTTCCTTTTTGAACTGAATAATTAATCTGTATTTTGATTATAAAATCCCCGGTGTAATAACCGGGTTTTTTATTGTCCATATTTGTTGTTTTTTTATGTAAAATAGATAGTATTGGGTAACATATGGCAGAATTGCGCAAGAAGAGGGTATTATATAATAGCAACTATTCAAAGCTATTTACAGGCTTTGGCAAGAACACAAAAAATGTTCTCACCTATTTACAGAAAACTGGCAAATATGAACTGTTAGAATACGCCGCTCAAATGCAGGCGAATAACCCTGATCTCCAGCAACTTCCATGGAAAGCCCATGGAGCATTACCCTTTACGCCGCCAGAGATTCAGGTGCTGAACTCCGATCCCGCCAAAGCCCAACGTGCAGCTTATGGAGAGTATTTTGTCGAAAAGGTTGTGTCTGAATTCAGGCCCGATGTCGCGTTTTTCGTCGAGGACGCATGGGGGATTGGCTTCAACACTGGCAAAAACTTTTGGGGTAAAATTTCATCCGTCTTTTGGGCAACCCATGATAGTATTCCGCTTATCGCTAAAGAAGACGCAACAAAGACCAAACACTATTGGACATGGAGTGATTTCGCTCGTAAAGAATTTCATAAACAAGGTAAGGAATACCAACATGTAAAAACTCAATATCCACTTGTTGATTTGAGTGGTTTTTATAATCTAGGAGAACAAAAGAAGAGGGAAATTCGGGCAAAATACAATATTTCCCCAGATACGTTTATCATTGGTGACGTATTTCGTAACCAGCTTAGAAAACTAACGGTGACAAATGGAATGGAGGGATTTGCTCTCTTTAAGAAGCAAAACCCGAAAGCTAAGGCTATTTTGTTATTAGTCACAAACTTCGGTGAGGGCTGGGATATTATGAGACTGGCGACTCAATATGGAGTTAACCATAAAGACATTTGGACGGCTTACGTCTCTAGCGAATCCAGCGAATATGTTGTTCATCCTTTCGCCGGAAATGACCAGACATGTCCATTTTCGGGTAAAGAAAAATCTCTTCACACTGTATCCGTTGGTAAAGGTGTCACCGAAGAACAGTTAAACGAATTGTATAATATTATGGATGTATTTTCTCATCCCGCGACTTCGGGCGCGTGTGAATTACCATGTGTCGAAGCCGCAGCGGCAGAAAAGATTATTTTAACCGCTGATTATTCCTATGGAGAAGATATTATTGAATTAAATAAGGGATCTCTAGGTTTTGATTGGGCAAAATATACCGAATTTGGTACTCACTTTATAAAGTCGAGTCCTTACCCATCTTCCATTGCGAAAATGTTTACAAAAGTTTACGAAATGCCGCCGAAAAAGCGGGAAGAACTTGGTAAAAAATCTCGCGAATGGGCTAAACAAAATTATGATCTAGAAGTTAACGGCAAAAAAATTGAGGAATTTATTGACTCATTACCGTTCGTTGATTGGGAAATGGTTAAACTCGAAGCGGAAGAAAAGAATCAAAACTTTCCGTTTCCTCAAGATTTATCAGAGTATGATTTTCTAACAACTCTCTATAAAGAAATTTTAAAACTAGATGAAGGTCCAGAGGGTCATGGTCGTTTACATTGGGTCAATCAAATAAAAAACGGTATGACTCGCCAGCAAGTTCATAACGTATTTATTAATGTCGCAATCGAAGAAAACAATAAACATAAATCGTTTGATTTTAATAGCCTTGTTGATTGGTCTCGCCCAAACAAAAGAGCGTTATTTTTAATCAAAGAATCAATTGGTGATATTATTTTATGTACTTCTCTATTTGAATCGTTTCAGAAAAAATATCCAAATGTCGATTTATATGTAATGTGTGAACAGAAATATTTTGAGGTTCTAGAAGGAAACGCAAGAATTTTTAAAGTTCTCCCCTATATTCAACACTTTGAACAAGAAATGTTTGCTATCGGTGCTGGCCAGAATAAGGAAAAGGCGCTTTTCCAATATTACTTTCATCCAGCTATTCATACGCAAAGACAATTATCTTATCTCTCTTATTCAAATTTAATCGAAACATATTCCAGATCTACCGCCCTCCAAGTTGGATCTATTGAAATTGAAGAATCTTATTTCCCAAATATAGAAGGAAACTATATTACTTTTCAAAATGGCTCTGGACAGCAATCAAAAAATTACGATTACATGAATGAAGTTCTAGATATTTTATCCCCTCTTCTAAAAGTCAATAACATTCGTATGATTCAGTTGGGAGGGAAAGAGGATTCGCCTTTGAAACATTGCGAACACTTCCAAGGAAAAACTACAATTCGCCAAGCCTATCACCTACTACGCCACGGTATGTGCCATATTGGTCCCGACAGCTGGCAGACACACGTAGCCGGATTTCTTGGCAAACCCCTTGTTTCCCTGTACGGCTCAACTTCTATTTCGGCTCATGGCCCCGCGTGGAAAAACCCAAGTAAGACTTTTTTACTGGAGTCCCATCGAAATAACCGAGTACCCTCGTATTCTCAAGAACACCCAAAAACTATTAACAAAATTCCTCCCGAAAATGTCATTAATGCTATTTTAGAAATTTTTAATGGTCCAAATAAATTTCAGCGTAAAAGTTACCTCATTGGGGAAGCTTATAATCAGACCGTTATCGAATGGGTCCCCGATTTAAACGTTAGCCCTCAATTTTTAAATGGACAAGCTCTTATTTGTAGAATGGATTACCATTTTAGTGAAGAAAACCTAAGTGGGGCTTTACAAACCCGTCCAGTAAGTATTATTACCGATAAACCTATTAATATTAATTTGCTAACATCTTTTCGTAAAAACGTTGTTGGAGTCACAGTAGAAGTTAGAGATGGTTCCGTATTAGAATTTGTTAAAAATCTTAAGTCTGCTGGAATTAAATATAAATTATACAATAAAACCGCGAGTCAAGAAGAAATATCTTCGATAAGACTCACGTATTTTGATATAGGGAATATCGAGCGCTTTTCGGTCAAGTCATACAAAAACTTTGTTGAAGAATCCGCTGAGTACCAGAATACTGATTACGATCTACTTTTAGATATCTTATCTTCCGATAACAGAAAGTTACTTTATCGTAGCAATAAATATTTACTTTCAAATGGAAATATATATTTAATCAAAAGCGGCTTGGATAGCAAATCAACCTGTGCAAGGCTTCGAACATAATATCCAAGAGGTAATTCCAGATCCTGTATTTTGGGAGGAAATCCCACATTTTTATATTTTTCGTGAGTAAAAAAAGGTTGCGGAACTTATCAGTTTTTCGTTTAATAGGCTTTTATGAGCAAGAAAAAAAACGAGACAGAAAACATTCCGTTTCCAAGCGATGAAGTCACTCAAGAAGTGGTCTCCACGGTAAACGATATTACACAACCCACTCAAAATCTCTTTGAAAGAGATGCTCGTGGATTAATTAAAAATTACAATTACACATTTACTCCAGAGGGCCGTGTCAACTGGCGAGCTATGCTCAAACCAGAACATCTATACGTCAACTCAAAGAGCGAGCGTCTTTCAGAAGAGTTTTTAAAGAAATATGGCAAGGAAGCAAGGTTTTGCAAGACCCAAGATATTGTTGATCTTAATCCAGAAGACAAATTTTTACTTATAAATCTTGCTGGTATTAAATTTTTAGCTCACTTACGAGGAATCGAATCGTATCGCCCAACTGTTAATAATGTTATATACGATAACAATTATCGGTGTGTCGTTTCTTGTACTATAACAGCTAATATTACTTTCATAGAAAATTTTGAAACCAAAACGAGTGGTGCTTTTGGATTCCATGAATACTCCGGTATCGGCGGCGCTTCATTAGCCAACACTTTTGATTTCGCTCAACGATATATCGAAACTATTGCAGAAAATCGAGCCTTTGTTCGTGCGATTCGTAACTATTTAGGTATTAACATTGTTGGTTTTGATGAAATTGGACCTGATCAGGGATCTGTTGTTCCCAATGTAAATTCGACTTCTTCAGCAATCGTTCCAGATAAGGTAGATCAAACACCCGTGACAGGCCATAATCCAGTCGATGCTCTTCAACAAAAATGTTTGAAGATGAATATCACTTTTTCTCAGCTAAAGTCTAATTGTAGTAAGAAATATAAATCTATTTTATCTTCTAATCCTGAAGATTGGGATTCTTGGCTTTCGATTAGCCAAGAAGACGTGTATAGAATCTTGTCAAAAATTAAAGAATCGGAGTCTAAATAATGGAAACCATTGAAGCAGAAATCGTAGAAAAAGTACAAACGCCAAAGGAATTTCAATTAATTCTTACCCAGAATAATTTTGAACTTCAACTTGCTCAAGATTTACTTAAAACTTTCCAGCCATTTCTTGTAACAGCGCAAAAATGGCAAAAGGTTGTAGAAACTCTTGTAATTACCGATGCCTCTCAGACTAAAGAAATAGAACTCGCTAAGAGAGCGCGTTTAGAGGTAACAAAATCTAGGATTGCCCTAGAAAAGAGTCGAAAGGCTCTTAAAGAAAATTTGCTACGTGACGGTCGTGTCATTGACGGTTTTTCTAATGTTTGTAAACAAATTATTGAACCTCTAGAAAAGCAATTACTGGAAAAGGAAGAATTCGTTGAGCGCGAAGAGGCAAAACGAAAGTTAGAATTGAAGCTGAGGCGAGAGACAGCTCTCAAAGTATTCGATATTGATACTACCGGTTATGTATTAGAGTTAATGCCAGACGATTCTTATAATCAGTTACTCGAAAATAGTAAACTTGCTTTTGAACGTAAGCAGCAAATCGCGAAGGAATTAGAATCTAAGCGACTGGCCGATGAAAAGGCCAAAGCGGAAGAACAAGCGATGATTAGGATCGAAAATATTAGACTCCAAAAAGAGGCGTTGGAGCGTGAGTCTAAGTCTAGGAAGGAACGCGAGGCTCTTGAAAAGAAAGCTAAGGATGAAAAAGAGATTTTTGAAAAGAAAGCTAAGGATGAAAAAGAGATTTTTGAAAAGAAAGCTAAGGATGAAAAAGAGGCTCTTGAAAAGAAAGCTAAACAAGAGCGATTAGTATTTGCAGATAAATTAAGAGTAGAAATAGAGGCGAAGAAAAAAATAGAAAATGAGTTAAGACTTAAACAAGAATTCGAAACAAGAGCTATTAAGCAAGCCCAAGAAGAAACCGAACGTAAAGAAGCGGCTCCGGACAAAGAAAAACTAAAAGAATTTGCCAAACAAATTTCCGCTATACAGATTCCTACCCTTACATCCACAAAGGGAAAGATTTTGTTAGAAACTATTCGCAGTCAAAATCAGAGATATGTCGATTGGGTTGATGGTCAAATTACAAAACTATAAAAAATGCCAAACGAAAACAGAGAAAAAAAAACATCGTCACACCATCTAGATCTTGAAGCTAAAGTCCGAATGGATGACGCCTCAAAGAAATTGAAGGAGCTAAAGGGGGAAAAATTGTTTCTGTTTCAATTTATTGCTCATCTTACGTGTAAGTACTTATCTCCCATTCCGAATCCGGAGACCTATACATTGGCAATTGAATGTTTTCTTAGCGGTATATTAACAAGCACTAGGTTAAACGGAGAATTAAATTTGACTCGAAAAGAATTCGAAGAGGTTGTCATTCTGTATTCAAAGGCCCTTGGAGCGAAACTCGTCACTATCAATGAGTGATCTCCCTAAAAATTGGAAGCTTGTCACAGAACTTCATAAATGGCTAAATTCTCAAATTAGGCCAAGTCGCGGGAGTTACGAAAAGGGTTATAATGATTGTATCCTTGATCTAAAAATTCATATGGAGAAGCTTATAGCAAATAACGCCCCGGCCTCGAAACCAATTATTCTGAAAATGACTTCAACTTAAATCGATTCATCATTTTTTTGCGACAAATAGCCGTACTCCAAAAAGTGCGGCTTTTTTGTGTCTATTGACAAAAGAATGCGATTTTAGTGTATATCTCTTGTAAACTGTATTATGCCATCATTTCTTACAACAGCCCAAAAGGAAGCTTTAGCCACCGTAATTAGCTATATAGCAGATACGTGGGAAAGACCTATTGTAATTTATAAAGAGGCCGGACAGCTCATAATCTCTTCAAATGAGAATTATAATCGATTTGAAGCCGCGATACAAAATAACAGTGAACCAGAGAGAGTGCCACAGCGTTTTGATGTTATGGCAAGAATTTGGTATCAAAAACAACAAGATTATCCCTATGCTTATCCTTATGTAGGCGGAGCTAAGGATGAAACTCAATTAAAAGATAACGTACCCGATGGCAGAGTACGTATTAAGCTCAAAGTCGCAGCATACGATCAAATTTTCCTAGATGTAAAACAAGTAGAGTTTGATGGTTATAAATTTACACTAGATTCCGTTGAACGACCTCACGGTTTATTTAATAAAGAATATGTGACACTCTGGCTTAACAGAGCAATCTAATGGCGACAGTTAATCCCAAAAGCATAATCGCTTCAATCAGCAAATCGGCTAGGCTTGTAGCACTAGCCACTCAAAAAGCACGCAGGGAGCATTTTAATCCGGCTGTTCAGCAAATGTTAGCAGATTTTGACTCCGATCTAATTACGAAAGAAATTCTTGGTGGGGTAGATGCTGAAAATATTTCTAACACCTTACCGAATAGCCGTTCTAGTAATATGAATCTCTATTCATTTATCGGTTTTTCCTCCGATGAACCAAACCCAATTATTGAATTAAGAAAAATGATTAATCCTAGAACAAATCTGGGAAAAGAATTCGGTCCAAAAATTGAATATCTTAGAGGGTCTCGTACAAACGAGGGCGAATATCAGTTTAGAATTACGCAACCCGACAAGGCAGCAATATTCGCTGCGACTCCATTGCCTTGGGCAAACGGCATTTCTTGGGCTTATCGTATCGAACAAGGCATCCCCGGCATCGGGAAGTTTTTGAATACCGATAAATTTGAGAGCCCAGATCCTTCGCGTTCGGGCGGAGGCTTGCAAGTGGAAAATCAACTAAGAGGCGGTTCTTTCAAAAACCGATCTTATCTAAGTAAAATTTTTCGTAACTTTCTATCAAATGCCAAAAAAGGCGCTGGTAACTTCTAACCATGAAACCACAATTTAGCAATAATATCCTTTCCTCCTTCTTTTTTTGGGCTCAACACGAAATTTCTCAAAACGGACAAGCTTATCGCAACTATACATCTAATTTATTTTATCAACCAGATGCTCGCTTGAATGGTTACGTATCTTATTCATCCCCATTCAAACAATGGGTTTATGATAAGGGTGTTACCGGAGCAACTATTTGCGAATCCGTTAGCGGTTCTAACGTCATATACAATAGATCAAGCGGTATTCGTATCGACTACGAAAATGGAAGAGTTCTTTTCCCGTCTGGCTTTGGTACTGGATTGGTTTTAAGTGCATCTTACTCATTTCCGGATTTTAATTTTTATATAGCGAATGAAACACAAGAATCTCTTCTAACTAGATCGAACTCTTATTTCAACCCTCGTTTTAATAATCGCCCAACTGGTGGATTACCGGCATACGCACAAATGACTCCCGCCGCCTTCGTATCCATATTAAACAGTGACAACGCGCCTTTCGCCCTAGCAGGAACCGATATGACTACCGTTAATACATCGATGATTCTTATGGCCGAAACAGACTTTGCTTTAGAAGGTGCTTTATCGATAATGAGAGATTCAAGATATAAGTCAATTCCATTTATTACCATAGACCAAGATCCATTAAATGAATTTAAAGACGTTAAAACGGGTATGTACCCCTCTGGCTATAACTACAATACGCTAAAAACTTCTGCCGATCCATCGTCTTTATTAGAAGTTACTTACGTTCAATGTTCTCGAACAAGCGACCGAATTAATATCGATAAACAAATTTTTGTTGGAATTGTGGATGTAGAAATACAAAAAATGAGAAATCCAAGAAGTTAAAAAGTGAAAAAAATAGTGTAAATATTTATACAAGTAATAAGGAACAAGGTAAATGCCAAAATATAATGCAGTAGAAGTCTCAATGAGCAGCGGTCAAAATGGGACCGAAAACATCTTTCTAAAAAGAGTGCAGAGCGCGTCTTGGAACTACACGGTTCCTCGTTACGATTCTCGCGTTTTAGGTCGATTTAAACAATTGTCCGACAGACCGGTAATTAACTATACACCAGTTACTTACAGTATTGAAATGTTAAAGAGCGACAATGTCGCCGAACAACACTTGGGCCTTACTCACTCAAGCGGTGTTGGTATTATTTTGGGTACAGGCGGGGATGGGAATTCTCTACTGAGGTATGCCGCCAGAGATTTTAACTATTTAATTTCCGACCCATCCAAACTTTTTTACGAGAATGAATGGAACATAAAAACCGGAGTATTAACAAGTTATACGGTCAACGCTTCGGTTGGCGATATCGCACGAATTAGTTTCGGGGGCGAAGGTTTTGATTTAAGGACAACCCCCAATAACCAACCGCGAAGTGGAGTTACATATACTTCTGACATTGTTAAAAATGATGGTATTAGTTTATCTGGCATCAGTTTTTCTGGAACGGCGATTACTGGAATTTCTATTCAATCATTTAGCATTGGTTTATCATTTAATCGCCAATCTTTCTTTGACTTCGGCACTCGTTTCCCTCGTAGAGTTCTAAGTGAAGCCAACGCCACCTTACAGATCCAAGGTTTCGTCGAAGGTATTGCGAGTAACTTTGTCGGCTTATCTGGGTTTAATTGTGGCGGTTTTGAAACCGGAACATATTATTTTACACTAATCCCTAGCTGTTCTCCTACTCCCGGAACTACTTATGCAGTCGTGAAACCGTATATTGATAGTGTTAATTTCGGTGCTCAAGTTGGCAACTATATATCGGTTGATATCGGTATGTCCATTCCAATTGGTATAAACACCTTAGAATTAGATGGTAGCAACCTGATAATTCAGTAATTTTTAATAAAAACTGTGGAAAAAAGTGTATTAACCGATAACTTCTAACTCTAAATACAAGATAAAATAAAATGGCAACACGTATTATTTACAACAACGAGGGCATTCTCGTCTCCAGCGGTGTAGCGACTGGGGCAATGTTCAGTTCGGGAACTTCCGGCACCAGTACACTTCTCCAGATTCACCGCGTACAATCACTTACATATGATTTCTCTGTCACTCGGCAGGACGTTAATCAATTTACCGTACTAAACCGTATTGACTCAATCATCACGGAATCTCCGGTAGTTAATGCTTCCTTCAATTACTTGCTCACCGATGGTGAAAATGAATCCAAATTAGGCTTAGACTCTCTTGGTCAGAATTCTTGTATTTCAAAAATTCTAGCCAAGACTCAAGATCCGAAAAACTATTTCTTTCCAATCGCGAGAGAAGGCGTGGATTTGGCCGGGGACGCGACTCCCCAAGGTGTCGTTTCTTTGGGCAATGCGTCTATTTCGAACCTAACTTTTAATTTCGCCGTTGGTGACTTACCAAACGCCGACGTTTCAATTCAAGGGTTCAATCTTAAGTTTGATACTGGTTCTCAGAACATCAATACACCCGCGATTAACATTGAGAACGGTCAAGCCGTCTCTGGCAGATTCTCTCTTCCCGCGATTACCGCTGGTACAGGTGTCAACATCATCTCGGCTATTAAGCCCGGTGACGTGACCCTCGAAGCCAATGCCGGTATAGGTATTGCATTATCGGGTGCCAATGCATGTCCAGTACAGAGCGTTTCCATCTCGATTCCTCTTGCTCGTGAAAGTCTAAACAAGCTAGGTTCTCTATTTTCCTACGCTCAAGAACCATCATTTCCGATTACTGTTACGATGGAAGTCAGCGTCTATCAAGTTAATCTTGAGGTCGCCTCTCTTTCGAATCTTCTATGTAACGATCAAACATATAATCTAAGAGTTAGAGCTAAAGAACCAAATTGTCAAGGCACTGGCGCTGACACAATGATTTTCGACTTCAAGGGCGCAAAACTTGACAGCGAATCATTCTCTGATTCTATCGGTGACGTTGCCAAAACTGTTACACTAAGCTTCTCCACCACCATTGGTGCTGGTCAGAACGATATCGGTGTATTCATTTCCGGTAGACGTGCGTTTAATATCACCTAATAGATTTTAGAGTTAAAGATAAATTTGGCGAGATTAATTTCTCGCCTTTTTTATGTCCTAAAATGGAGAAAAATATAAAATATTCAATTTTTCGCGTATTTCGATTGCGGGTAAAAGGTATAAAAACAAAGGAAGACTGATTATGGATGAAAATGAGAGTAAGGTATTGGAGAATATTGTAAATTTCAATATTAAAAGAAATATTACAGTTTTATTTAAAGAGGTTCTAAAGATTATTGAGGATCTCAAGGCCGATAACGATGAAGCTTTATGGAGACTCATGGAATCTATTCCAGAAGAACATAAAGGAAAAGTTGTGCTCGCAGAATTTATGACCGACTCTCGATGCGAAAGACTTCGAAAAGATATACTGGATCGCGGTAACGATTGTATACGAAGCATAAGAGAACAATTGGATCAGGTAAAAATTATCTCCAAATAGTTGATTTTTAGGTTAAAAGACATAGTATTAAGATAAGGAAAAAGGAAAAAAATGAAACTGCTACACAAATTTACGGTAGAACTAGAAAAAGAAGTTGAAAAGACTGAAGTTACGATTGTTGACGGGAAAGAACAGAAACTAATTAAAAAAGAAACCGTTTCTGTCCCCCACAAGATCGCTCTTAAAAGACTAGGCAGGGGGGAGAGCGATACCCTGCGTCTATTTTACGGATCTCAGATTAAAAGGGCAATTGACAATGGGCTAATGTCCAAAGCCGTTCTTATTAATAAACACATAGACGGTGCTGGCGCTCTCATTTCTCAGGAAACGGCGAAGAGAATGGTTTATCTAGAACAGACCGCGACTAAATTTGAGAACGATTTGATTGCATTAGGGTCACTTACAGAGGGCGATGAAAAACGCACTTATCAGGTGCAACTATATGAAAAAATTGTAGACGCTCGAAGAGAATTAAATGCAATCGAAACCTCTAATCAGACAATTTTTAATAATACTGCTGAAAATTATGCTCAGGAAAGAGCCAATTTATGGTTAATTTTCTCACAGTCGTACATTGAAGTTTCTGATGGCAAGTTTGAATCTTTGTTTAAAGGCACAAACTTTGATGAAAGAGAAAAGAGCTATTTCGATTTAGAAGAGAACGAAGACCCGCTCTATTTAAAGTCTATCCAGCTATTAATGTATTTTTGGGCTCTCTACTCTCTTGGGCGTATTTCAACCCCCGAAGAGTTCCAAAAAGAAGATGATCGATTGAAAGCAGAATCCGAAGAAAGAGCAAAGAGATTGACCGAAGAACTTTTAGCGGAAAAAAAGACCAAAGAAGAAAAGGCGAAAGTATTGGTCAATGATTCACCCGATATTCTTGTCGCAGCCGTCGCTGTTGAGGCGATTGAGAATCTAGTTCAGACGTAATAAATGTCTAAAATTCTAAGAAGGTCATTCTTAGAAATCTCTAGAGGATATACTACACTGGATTTTGGTGGAAAGACATTGTATGTTAAACATTTGTCTCACGCCGACCATGTCGAGTTAGAAGATATTCAAGATAGGTTCGAAAAGAAGGCTCGCGATTCCGGCGCTCCAACGGAAAAACAACAGTTGGAATTTCTGAAAAAAGAAGGTCTTTGGTCTGAACAGGACGAAAAGAATATCTTTGATCGGAAAGACTATGTTCGCGGTCTAGAGCGTGGTAAGAAAACCATGAAATACCCTTCGATGTTACAGAAGATTGATGAAGATATTCAAAAGGAAAATAAGCTTATATTCGAATTGGAAAAGAAAAAAATCGCTTTAGTTGGTTTAACCGTAGAATCTTACGCGGCAAAATTGATTAATGATTACTACGTAATAAAATCTATTTTTATAGATACTGACTTTAAAAAACCCTATCTTTCAGTTGAACTATTTGACGATTTAGACGATATAGAACTTCAAAAATTATTTGACGCCTACTCTTCCGTCATGGAGACGTGTAATGACAGAAACCTAAAAAAACTCACCATGCAGGATTTTTATAAATCCTACTATTATCTTTGCGAAGACGATTTTTTTAAGTTTTTCGGCACGCCTATTTCCAAAATGACCTATTTTCAGGTCAAATTGGCTAATTATTCAAAATATTATACTCAACTAATGCAAAAAGTCAAAATTGAGAATATTCCAGAACATATTAGAGATGACCCAGATAAGTTAGCTGAATATATCGAAGCTATTGATAAAGGCAAGAAAATGATTAATGATAAAGATTCAAAGGGAGCCGTTGGGATGGTTGGAGCCACGGCTGCGGATATTAAAGCGATTACTGGTCAAGAACCAACAAAAGCCCCAACAAAGCCCATGAATATGCAAGAAATGATGAAAATGCATAATCGTTAGTTGTTTTATATAGAATTGATAAAATTCCGCGTATAAAATACGGAAAAAGTTATTAAATGGCAGGCATCGACGGCACTCTAAAAATTGGTCTAGATTCACGGTTTTTCGTGAATCAGGTTCGTGATGCCCTTAATCAGGCTCAAAAATTTGACTTTAAGTTCAATACTAGGTCACTACAACTTCCCCTCGGAAGAATTACTGCGGATGTAAGTAAGTTTACGGATTCCCTTGCTGCCGCTAACCAGCGCGTCTTGGCTTTCGGTGCCTCCGCTTCCGTCATCGCCGCGTTTACTCGTGGAATGGCCGAATTGGCCAATTCGACGGTTGCGGTTGAAAAAGCCTTTGCTGATATCAATTCCGTTTTCGCCTTAACAAATAACGAACTTAATAAGTTTAAGGTTCAGGTTTTCGACGTAGCTCGTAATACCGCTCAATCCTTCGAAACTACGGCTAAAGCCGCTCTTGAATTTTCCCGTCAAGGTTTGGGCGTTACCGACACATTAGATCGTATCAACCAAGCGCAGATTTTAACTCGTCTTTCCGGTTTGGATGCAACCAAATCCGTTGAATCTCTCACGGCTGTATTAAATGCGTATCGTAGGGAAGGTTTAACCGCCGCCGTCGCCATTAATAAATTAGTTGCAGTCGATTCGAAATTCGCCGTTTCAGCGGGCGATCTAGTCGAAGCACTTTCTAGAGTCGGCTCTACTGCTCAAGATGCCGGTGTCGGTTTCGATTCATTAATTTCTCTCGTTACTACAGCTCAACAAATTACCGCGAGAGGTGGTTCCGAAATTGGTAACGCTCTAAAATCAATCTTCACACGTATTAATCGCCCTGAAGTTTTGGATCAGTTAGAAGATTTCGGTATTAAAGTCAGAACATTAGGTGGAGACGCTCTTGCAGCCGATACAATTTTAAAGAATATTGGCGCGAATTTCGCCAATTTATCGAAAGAACAACAAGGCGTTGTCTCGGAACTTTCCGCTGGTATTTTCCAAATCAATCAATTTAAGTCTCTAGTAGGAGAATTGGCCCGTTCTTATAACTCCTATACTAATGCATTGGAAGTTGCCAAAGGGGCGACAAACGAAGCGACTCTAAGGAACGAAGCTTTAAATAAATCGCTCTCGGCAGTTCTACAAAATTTTAGAACATCTGCGACTGAAATTGGTTCGATTCTCGGCAGTTTGACTTTCGCCGATCCTCTTAAAAATTTACTTGGTAACGATTTCCTTGGCTCCGTCGCCAAACAATTTAAGAACATTGGAAAAGAGGGATTGGATGCGGGCGATCAAATCGGTGCGAATGTTGCCGAAGGTATTTTAAAAGGTATCGGTAATGTCATTTCTACCTCTGGTGGTCTCACTATTGGCATAGCGTTGTTTAAGATCATATCCAAACTTGGAATAACCGCTTTTAAGGATTTAGGTAATATTCTAGCGATTCGTTCGAAAGAAACGCAAGCGATGCAAGGTCTAAATACGATCTTGGCGCAATCGACCTCGCTTGAACAACAGAGATTTATTGCCGCGAAGAGCGTCGCCGAACAGGAACAAATTGTATTATCTATTTTAAATCGGCAACTATCGGTTGTTAACGCTCTCAAAGCTAGAGATAATGGTCTTATTACAGGCTTCTCGCCGAGAACTATCAAAACCTTAAGGGGTGTTGGCGCGGCTGATGGTTATGTTCCCAATTTAGTAGCCAAAGAAGTTTCTTCTGTACAAAAAGGCGTTGGTGGCGCTCCACGAAATGCTAGGCCGGTTATTATGCCGAATTTCGCTTTCGGCGGTGGAAAAACTGGGACTGTTGTTGCTAACACTTCTGAGTATATAGTTCCCAATTATTCAAATGGCGGGTCTGCTGTATTTAATCAAGATATGGTTAGATCGATGGGTTTACCTGCCGGTGCTAAGAAGATTTCTGCTGCTGGTGGCTTTACTCCGGTATCTTTCAAAACGGCTAAACGTCCTTCAGATGCCTTCGAGACCTTCTTAGAGGAAGTCGGACCAAGTTTCCTGAATAATTTTTCTAAAATCGAAGCTCAAGACCCAAAATTGGCTAGGTTCATTCGCGACGTCGTTGATGCCAGAGACCCCAAGGCACAAGCCCAAATGAGCGATCTGTTGGGCGGTAATTTTATTCAATACACGCCCGAGAAATATGGTCTTGGAACCACTTCCTATCTAGACCTTTCTAAGAAACCATCTGAAATCCGAGCCCAGATTGATGAAGTGTTTAGCCGCTTTAGTATGAAGTCGCCTCGCTTTGCGGAGGGTTTCACGCCGAACTTTGCTGGCGGTAGGGATTCGCTGACTACTCTTTTTAGAGGGGTTTCTACAAATAAATTTTCAGAGGATGGCCTTCAAAGATTAGATCCACTAAACACAAAAAACCTTTCGAAATCCAATTCGACGCTTCCCGCCAGCGTAAAAACTTTTGAAAATTTAGTCACTCATTTATTAGGTTCTCGCTTATCAACTGCACAAGGTGTAATACCAACATCTCGATCTCTCAAGATTGCTAAAACATTTGGTGTTTTTAATAGATCTACGGTCACTAACAGACCGGCTGTAAAGAATTTTTCTCCCGCCTCTGGCGAAATTCCTTTTGATAATAGTGGTAATTCGCGAGCCCTTATTATTGCCCAATTAAAAGAAAAAAATATTTTTAAAGATCCTGACAGACTTAAAAAGATTGTAGATAGAGTTGGAGTCGATGGTTTACTAAAATTATCTAACAGCGTTGGTGGTATTGGTATTGATTCATCTTTATTAAAAAAATATTATAGATCCAAGGGTAAGGATGGTCACGTCGATGCTATTGAAGCTTTTGATAATGAAAGAGAAGTTTCTTTATTGAATGAAATCCAAAATCCTCGATTCCTGAAAAGAAAAGGATCAGCTTTCGCCAGAGGATTTCTTCCATCCGGTTTAGGTGAAGCCCTAGCGCGTGAACAAGCCGCTGGTTTATCCCCTACACAAATTTACGTTGATTCGGATTCTAGAGTTAAAAACTCTGGGAATCCTTTCGGTTTACTTGTCGCTAACAAAAGGGACGAACCAATTGGCGGTTTCCAAGGTGTGAATAGAACCATTTCTCAAGGTAAAAATCCTCGAACCGCTGGCGCTGCGGGTGGATATGTTCCAAACTTTGTTCAGACTCCAAAAGATTCTCCATTCTCTGGTTTGGGTTTAATAGGGTCGAAGGGTAATGTTATATCAGTTGCAACCCAAGATAAGCTTGATAAAATTTTTGTGGCATATGGTAGCGCGATAGAAGGAGGCGCGGTCAATCTAGCTGCGGCGAATAAAAGCTATATTAAGGAATTGGATCTAAATACTCTTTCCCTTGCCGCCGTTAGGGATGTTTTGTTATTACAAGCGAAATCTATCAGGGCTGATATTATCGAAAGACAAAAAAATTCTGACTCTGCCAGTGAAGCGGCACAAGAATTAGCGCAAGCCCAAGAGATAGAGGCTAATTTGACTTTCGATGCTGGAAACGCACCAATATTTACAAAAGGCGAAAGGGGATTTTTGGGCTCAGAGGATATAAACGATAGCTCTTTCAATGCTTTCACGAAACAAGGTCAACTCGGCGATCCCGACCCTGACTTTATTATACGAGCTTTCGGAGCGAGCCAAAAGAAAATCGCGACTCAATTAGAAGAATCTTTAAAAAAGAATTTAAACAGTGTCACGGATCAAAATTTAGATGAAATTGTTAATTCCTTTGGTGGTTTGGGTATCAATAAACCCGGAAGGCAAGCATCTATTAAAGGCATTCGTGAGGGCGCTTTCGTCGAAACCGCTGCGGTTAGAAGCAGCAAAGGTTTGCAAGCAAACACAACACGATCTGATTCAGTTGTTGCTCTCGGTAAAGCTGAAACTTTTCAACAACAATTTGAAACAAATGTTAAGGGATTAATTGATTCTGGTATTACTTTGGAGAAGGCGTACATTGTCGCATCCCAAAAAGTATTAGATAGCGGCGCTAAATCCACTCAACTTGGAAGTGTCCAAGAAAAAGCTATCTTTTCTCTGATTGCATATGAAAGAAGTGTAAAAGAAGCGACCCTTGCAAATGAGAAAGAAGCCGCCGCAATACAAACACAAATTTCTCTTACGAAAAGCAACGCTCGCGGCTCAAACAGTCGTAATCTTCAACTTAGAGACATCGATTCAAAAATTTCCTCTGGTGGTTTTGACAGCTTAAATAAAAAACAAAAAGCCGTATTAACAGGACAGTTTCGTAAAGATTCCATACAAGAATTAGGTTTAGATACTCGTGGTTTAAGAGGGGATAAAACCGCCCTATCTGCTATTAATAACCTTGTTCAACAAAAAATACAAGGATCGCAATCGCCCGTTAACCAAGCTGGAATTATTGATCAATTAAAGAAGCAAACTCGTCTATTCGGTAATTTTGACAAAACCGCTGAAAATATTATTAGCGGTGGAAAATTTAATCAAAATCAAAAAGATTCCATCCGTGGGTCCGCGAGAGGTCTTGGGGAAAATAGATCGTCTAGATTACAAAATTTCGGTTTCGGCGCTTCTTTCGCACTCCCATTTTTGGGGGGCGCTATTGCCAGCCAAATTCCCAATGCTGAAGGCGGCACTACTAAGGGCAAAGTTGCCGGTGGCATTGAAGGCGCGTCAAGCGGCGTTGGTTTAGGTGCGACAATTGGATCTCTATTTGGGCCGGTTGGTACAGCTATTGGCGCTACATTGGGTGGCGCAATTGGTCTTGTCATTGGTGTTTCTGGTAAAGCTAGGAAATCTTTCGAAGAATTAGCGCAAGCTACGCAACTTGTCGAATCCAGAAACTCCAGATTACTAGATGGATTGAATCAATATGCAATCGCTCAACAAGATATCAATGATGTTATTTCCAAAAGTGGGAGTAAAGATCAACTTCAAAGCGCCCGCTCTAGTCAAAGACAAATTGCTAACAATTTACCAGCGCAATTTCGTAGCGAGTTAGCTAGGGCTGGCGCTGATGTTGAAAAAATTGGTGAAGTCTTAAGAGCGGCTGCGAAAGACGCGGCTAATGAAAATCGCCGCTCTCAAGCAGTAGCCGCATTTAGCGCCCTTAGAGAAAAACCAACCGTAGAAACCAGAAAAACTGCCATTAATTTATTGACTCCGGATATTAATGAAAATACAGATTTCTCTGTATTCTTTAATGCGGTTGAACAACAATCCGCCGCCGCTCAAAAAGCCTTAGAAAGATTTAACTCGGGACCCGTAACAAGGGCTTCCGCCGCCACTTTCGCTAAAGATTCAAGAGTGAGTGGAATCGTTGATATAGAAAGATTGGTTAAGGAGTTTGAAAAAATTCTAAATAAAACGGCTCTTACCGAGGATCAGCAAAAAGAAATCATTACCCAGTTAAGGGGTTCCAAATCCGGAGATATTGCTAAAACACTTTCGGAGTTTGCAAAAATCGCCCAAGCCAATTTTGCTGCCTCTAAAGGCGATGCCCCAAACGAGGCTCTTGCGGCGTCTAGTCTCAATATTCGAAAAGAGTTTGATAAAGCCGTCGAAGGCATCAGGGAATTCCAACTAGCAAGTACGGCTTTATTTAATTATGCCGAAAGATTCCGTGCTGAAAACATTAATGCCGCTTTAAATACAGGCGCTCTAAATTCTAGACAATCTGGGGCTCTTCAAAATAGTGAAAATCTTCGTTCGACTATAGAGTCTTCAAACCAAGAAAGGCAATCGAGTTTTTCGACGGCCATCGCTGACTTTACTTCAAGTCTAGGTAGAGAAAGGGCGACTCAGGCTTTTGGTAAAACTGGTACTTCCGTAGCCGAAGCAATACAGGGAGCCTCTTCCGCTTCTGATTTAGAGAAAATTATTAAAACCGTTTTTGGAGACACCAATTCCGCAACAGCCAAAGAACTTCGCGCGGTCGTTCTTCAGCTGCGTCAAGTTGAAAATAATACAGGTTTACAGATCGATCTAGCCGTAGAGAGCAACAAAATCCAATCGATTCAAAATGCTATTGCCGAACAGCAAAAGTTCTTAAATTCGGGTGGATTTGATGCACAAACCATCGCTTCTCTTAATACTAGCCGGGTCGAAGGTTCTTCTAAATTTAGTAGCGACATTTTCCGCGCTAACAAGCAATTAGATTTCAGTCGTGGTTTGGATTCTCTAGGTATTGCTCAAAGCGATAACACTTTAAAACGCCAAAGGGATTTACAAGGTATTTCCGCGAAAGGAACTCTAGCGGGTATTTCCGGCGATCTGTTGAAGAAACAGGTTGGAACCGATGACGCAAGTCTCAGGGGCGCAGCGGAAGAACTTTCTGGTTCTAGCGATAAAAATCTTAGAGAGGTTGGAAAAAGATTGATAGCAACTCTCGATAATCTGTCTATCGATATTGAGGCCGAAACTCAGAAGTTCTTAAACGCCGATCCAAAAGCAAACGTTGACGCTTTATTTAAATCCGGAAAGATCACGCTAGGCGATCAGGTTCTAACTACCGGTATCCGTGAAACTGCCGATAATACTTTTAAAGCCGTTGGCTTACTAGAACAATTAGCTCGTCTATATGCCCAGCAAGAAGACGCAACCTCGATTCGTGATTTTAGTCTTCAACTTGATAGTTTAGAAAAATTACTGAATCAACAGATAAAAGAAGGAGTTCCTACTAAAGTATTATCGAATACTCAAGATAGAATTACCACCGCTAAAGCCGGGAAAGCGCTTGCCGAAGATAGAGTTATCAATCGCACGAAGGAAATTGACGGCGCTCAACTTAAAATAAACGCTGATTCTAACAAGGTTGTTAGGATTTTGAATAATACCGTTGGTAACAATACCAATGCTCAAAAAGATTCTACAGCCGAGACAGCGGATCTCGCCCAAAAGACAAACGAATTAAGCGGTACAATCGAAAGCGTTTTGCCTAACGGTACGGTTGCCCTCAAACCCCTTACTGTGGACGGTAGAGATCCTCTTGGACCCGCCACCGAGACCAGATTCGACACTTTTAAAGCCGGTTTCGGACAGAGTCTAAAAGCCGGCAAAGAAGACTTACAGTCATTCGCCGAAGAAGGTAGAATTGTTGGGGCCTCTCTACGAGATAACCTTGGCGGGGCTTTTGGCGATTTCGTCACAGGTGCAAAATCGGGGAAAGATGCCTTTCGAGATTTTGTTCTGAATGTGCTCAATGACGCGGCGAGAGCCTTCGCTAGTCAAGCTGTGACTCGTTTATTGGGTTCTGCTTTTGGTGGCGCACCTATAGGCGCACCCGCGAAAGCGTATAGAGGTGGTCCAATTGGAAGAAATCGGGGTGGTGATATTCCAAAATTTGCCGGTGGTGGCCGCGTGCCTGCAATGTTAACTGGCGGGGAATATGTATTAGATCCTAATACCGCTCGTACTCTCGGACCGAGTATGCTTAATCAGTTAAATAATGGTACTCTTGCTCCCGGCGCTTTATCAAGTGGAAGGGGAATGAATTCTTACGGTATGGTTTCTGGTGGCTCTGGTTTAAGAGACGATGTCCCAGCTTCCCTGCAATCTGGTTCTTATGTAATTAAAAAATCTTCTGTTAATAAATATGGTCCTGACATGCTCAACACTTTAAATGGTGGCGGCAAGGTCCAGAAGAAATTTATTGGTGGAGCAATCCTTGGTGCCCTAGTAGGCGGTGGTCTTGGTTATGCCACTGGCGGCAAAAAAGGCGCTTTAATCGGAGCAATCGGCGGCGGCGTTCTAGGCGGAGTCGCTCAAAACGCAGGCTACCTAAAAGGCATCGGGTTACAATCAAACGCCGCAAAGGCTGCTAGTAGTGCCGCTTCCGGTGCCGCTGTAAGTAGTTCTAGTGCCGCTGGTGCTGCCGCTTCGAAAGCCGCTTCAAACCCATTGAGGAGCGCTTTATTCGGGCTCGGTGCTTCTGTCGCTCTTGGCTTGGCATTTCGTGCATCTGGTTCCGACTCTCCATCTGAGGGTCGAGCGATGACAAATGAAGAAATTACCGCTGAAAGAATTAGATTGGAACAAGAACAGGCTCAGTTGGTAAATACCAATCTTTCCCAAGATCGTTATGCCTATCTCGGACCCGATCAAAGTTCAATAGCTTCTTTCGGTGCCGCTCCCGCGACTCGTAGATTCTCTGGTGGTGGTATGGCTACTAATAGCATCCCTAACTATGCCTCACCAATGGCTTCAATGCCTAAGTTTGCATACGGCGGCGCTACATCTGAGTTTGCTCAAACACCCGTCCATCGTTTCAATGGTGGACCGATTTCTGCAATATCAACTCCTGTATCATTTGCTGCCGACGGAGGCCCCATCCCGAATGTTTCAGCTTCCGATATGGCTGGTTCTATGGGTAGTCCAGTTGTCAGTATAAGCGTTACAATCAATAATAATGGAGGAGATGTTACAAGTGAAACATCAACTTCTTTGCAATCTGATGGTGATATGACTCGAAATAAAGAGTTTGGATTGGCTTTAAGTTCCGCAATCGAAAAGAAAGTTAACGAGGCGATTGCCGATCAGTATCGCAACGGTGGCACCTTTCAACAATTAAACCGTCAAGGAAATAATAGATAATGGCTAATAATACATTTTACGCATACTCATCAATTTTTTTATATAATAAATATGATATAGTTCGGGCTAGCAACTCCAATCCGACATTATATTTTTCAACGATGGATTTAAATTCTGGTTATATTCCATTACATAAGCCATCTTATACAGCGAGTTTTTTTGGACGCCAAGATAATCTTGGAACTTTGTATTTTTCTTCAACCGGACTTTTCCCTGATTTCCAAAGAGGGAGTCTTATCGAAACGGTTGATTATACGGGTATGGTTCTTAATGCTGGAAGCGGATTTGTTCAATTTCTATCTCCCGGCGTGAACTCCCTACCTAGCGCGGTTGCTTGGACTATCAATGGTTTAATGAACCCGGCTTGGACAACGGGTTTCAATTTTTTACCATCTTATTCGACTTCTTTAGAAAATACTTCACAAGTTATTGAAGCCCAACTAGGTGATGGCTATAGCCAAAGGGCGCGAGTATCTCTTAATAATAATATTAATATGTGGAAACTTGCGTTTCAAGGTCGTTCCGATAAGGAAACTCTTGCTATACAAACCTTTATTGAAGAAAAAGGCGGCGTTGACCTCTTCCAATTATTGATGCCCGTTGGTAGACTTACTAACAATCCAAGTCTAAAATATATATCGAAAAGCTTTAGCTATTCGACACAGTCATATAATATAAATGACGCTTCCGTAGACGTTGTTCAAGTTTTTGATATAAGTTAATTGCTTTTTGTTCTGAAACCGTTACTATAGTGTAGTTAATGCCGAAAACAATTGTTAATTCAGAAGAATCAAAATTCGTACCTTCCTCACTGTTGGAGTTATTCCAACTAGACGGAACGAATCTTGGCGTAGCTGATATTTATTATTTTGTTAATGGCTCCAATGAAGTTGGAGGGCGAATAACTTTTAATAGCCAAGCTTATGAACAATTTCCAATTGCTATCGAAGCGGTAGAAATTGACGGCAAGGGTTCTTTGCCAAGACCAAAACTAACTGTTTCAAATATTGGCGGAGCATTATCTACAATATTATATAATTTTGATAACCTTGTTGGCGCTCAAGTAACGAGGCGTAAAGTATACTCTCGATTCATTGATGCGGTAAATTTTAGGGGTGGCGTAAACCCATTTGGCACTCCAGATACAACCGCCTATGTTGACGATATTTTCTTTATTAATAGAAAAGTAACGGAAAATTCTCAATTCGTACAATTTGAATTAGCTACTGTGTTAGAAATTGATGGTGCAAAATTACCAAATAGGCAAGTTTTAGCTTTAGTATGCCCATTCAGATTTAGAGATGCTTCAACCTGTAAGTACATTGGTATTCCCGTTACGGACCAAAATAATAAAGCGTTTGTGGGTTCGGGGTGGAATCTTTCTGGTTTACAAGACAAAGGTCAATGGAATGCAGTGACGACCTATGTTGAGGGGGATTACGTCTACATCGATAGCACGCTACCCCAAACCTCTGGAGACCGCACTTTCTTTGTGTGCAGGGGTGGAAGTATTACTGGTGCGGAAAACAGCCCCCTACGCGCTCCCAGCAAGTGGTTAGTCGATGCCTGCTCTCGGAGTCCCCTCGGTTGCCGATTACATTTCCCCGGCAGCGCAATTTTAAGAGGTGGCTTTTTTCCGGGAGTTTCGAGAGCGAGGATTCAATAAATGAATACTAGAATCAAAAATGAAGCAATTGAGTATGCGAAACTAAATCTAAATGAAGAGGCTTGCGGTCTAATTACCTGCGGAAACGGTAAGGTCCATTTTATTAAATGTCAAAATATTTCAATTGATAAGATTAATCATTTTGAAATTTCAGCCGAAGACTACTTAGACGCCGCCAAATGGAGTATCCCTTACGGAATTTTTCATAGTCACCCCATTGGTCAAAAAATTGCTTTTTCTGATGACGATAAGGAACTATCTGAAATAATGATGCTTCCAGTGTATCTTTTTGTTCATGAAACCGGAGAATGGTTGGAGTATTATCCACTCTCTAAAGAGCATAAAATAGAAAGTGTTCAATTTGATTGGGGGATTAATGACTGTCTGGGTTTAGTTCGTCACTACTATCAAAAAAACTTTGGTATTTTAATTAAAGACTATGATAGAGATGAAAGTTATGAAGATAGCGATAATGAAGAAATGTTATTAAAATTTGCTGATGAAGGATTTATAGAAACAAATACAAAAACAATATTGCACAAACATGATGTTTTACTGTTTAATTCTATGAGAGCTTATCCACAGCACCTCGGTATTTTTATTGGTAATTCTAAAATGATTCATCATCCGATCAGGCAGCTTTCTCAAACGGCGATGATCGAAGCGAGAATGTTAAGTAAACTTTCCAAAGTTTTAAGACATAAAAGCTTGTTTTAAGTGTATTTCCATTTGAATAGGTAAAAGGTATGTTAAGAACTGTATATTTAGAAGGTAAATTGGGAAAACTATTTGGACGCAAATGGGAACTTGACGTAGACACAGTTCGCGAAGCTTTACGTGCTATCGACGTAAACACCAAGGGTGAGTTTATGAAATATATGTCCACAGAAGGTGCTAAACGCTATTATAAGATCGGCCTTCAAAGTAAAAAAAATATTATTGATGTCAGAAATGAGTCAAGCGGCCCAATCGGTTCATCTGATATATATATTATGCCGACCATCAAAGGTTCTGGGGATAGTCCTTGGCTGCAAATTGTCGTTGGAATCGTTCTTATCATTGTCACTTGGGGTGCCGCCACCCCCGGTGTTTTTGGTGCCAATGCTCTTATTTCCGCTGGAACCGCAACTATTGGTTACGGTTTGGCAGCTTCTTTAATTTTAGGAGGCGTTATGCAATTATTAACGCCTGTTCCAAAATTTGATACTAGTTCAAGTGGAGCGGTAGATGATGGCGGTTCCAATTTATTCCAAGGAAACGCTAACGCGGTCGCTCAGGGCGGCTCCGTTGGTATCATATATGGGAGAACTTTAGTATCACCGATGCCGATTTCTGCGGCGACGAATACCCAAGAGCGTTCAACAACCAACACCAATCAAATCGGTTCCGTTACTGAGACGGTCTTAGATGGTGGCGGCGTTCAGTATCAAGACTAATGAGTAAAAAGAAACAACCGGCTCAACCGCCTCCGCCATATGAAGCGCCGAATACATTATTTTCTCAACAGCAAATTAAGATTTTAGATCTGGTCGGAGAAGGTCAGATTAAGGGTTTCGTTGTTCAATCGGGGGTATACGGTTCTGACCCTCTTACCTCAGTATTCTATAACGATCTTCGGGTCAGAAATTTAGACGGCACATACAATTATAACGTATCCGGTCAGGGATTTAGTCTTGGATATACACTTGGCACAACCGATCAAGCGCCGATCTCTAGTTTTGAAAAAATCGAAAACATAATTCCCGTTGGCGGTAATGTTAGATTGTTTCAACCCCCAGTGAATCAAGGCATCGCAACAAGTGTTGTAGCAACTCTAAACACCAACACCTATCCTGACGCAGATTCGATTAAAGTTTCCGTTAGAGTCCCAGCATTACTAACCCAAGATGACAAGGGTAATACAAATGGCTTCGAGATCAAATATGCGGTAGATATTGCTGTCGCCGAAACAGCTTGGGTACAACAAGGAGAATATTCAATCATCGGCAAATGTACTTCTGCGTATGTCCGACAAACAATCCACACTCTTCCCAAGGGTTTACCGACACAAAGCAATCTTTCTTGGAGGGTTAGAGTTAGGCGAACTACAAACAATATTTTATCTATTAAAACCCAAAATGAATTATATTTTGAATCGCTTTCGGTTATCTCCTCTAGTTCTCTCAGCTACCCAACGTCTGTTTTAGTTGGCACTATACTAGACGCAGAACAATTTCCCGCTATCCCTTCAAGAGCATACGAATTAGATGGGGCGCAAATTCAGGTTCCGCAAGGATATACACCAACAGTTATAAATTCTGACGGAACCTATACTTCCGCCGTTTACCCTTCAGTCTGGAATGGAACCTTTGATTCGACTTTAAAATGGACCAATAACCCCGCTTGGATTTTATATGATTTAATCACCAATAAACGATACGGTTTGGGAAAATACGTTGCGACACAATGGGTTGATAAATGGAGCCTATATGAAATCGCCCAGCATTGCGATGAAATGGTTGATAACGGAAAGGGTGGATCAGAACCTCGATACACCGTAAATTGTTCTCTACAACAAAGAACCGAAGCCTACGATTTACTTCAAAATATAGTTTCAGCATTTCGTGGAATGATGTATTTTGCGAATGGCAAGATTTTCGCCACTCAAAATTCCGATAAAGGCCCAGTTTATAATTACACAAACGCCAATATTGTAAATGGGTCTTTTCAATACGCCGATACTGCCAAAAATACTCGGTCAACTGTTATAATCGTTCGATATACTGATCCCTCAGACCTTTATCGAGAAGCAATTGAAAGAATCGAAGATCAAGAGGGTATTTTACGCTATGGGTATATTGAAAAGGAAGTTACCGCATTCGCTTGCACATCTAAAGGTCAAGCTTATCGTTTGGGTTCATGGATTCTCCAAACGGAGCGGTTAATTACTGAAACCATTACATTCTCTGTCGGACAATATGGAAACTATCTTCGTCCCGGCGATGTTTTTTCCGTTTATGACAACTATCGTTTTAATAAACAACAGGGTGGAAGAATTATCGATTTTAGTGTTAATAAAACAGCTATTACCCTTGATAGAACTATAACTTTAGACGCTGGTTTTTCATATAATCTTTCTTGTATCACGCCTACTGGTAATTTAGATGATCCGAACCAGATTACCGGGTCTTCCCAAATTCCTTTGATTAGAAATTCTCAAATCCAAACGAGACTTCTTTTAAACACCCCCGGCAATTATAGTACGATTACCGCGAATGCTGGTTTCGGGATAGAGTTAAATAAAGGGACAACCTTTATTATTTCGGCGTCGGGTGATGCCGCGACCGTCGCGGACAAATCTCTTCTATATCGTTGCTTGGCGACTTCTGAGGGGAAACCCGGAACGCTTGAAATTTTAGGATTGGAATACTCAACTGGCATTAACTATTCCATCGAACGCTCATATTCAGTTCAGTCTTTACCCGCGAATACCGGGGATGGAACGGCGATTACTCCACCATCTAACTTTAGTGTTACCCCAGTTACAGGGTTGCTCAATAATAACGACTATTTCGCTTACATACAATTAAATTGGACTGGTTCTGCTTCCGCCGTTTTAGCATATTATCGCGTATCTGGTCAAGTTCACGGTGGGAACTGGATTAACTTTGCGAATCCCCAATCTCGAAATACAACTTATCCAGTAATTAAAACTGGAAGGCATAATTTCCTTCTAGGGGCAGTCTCTTACGGAGGTAAGGAGTCAACATTCGTCTCTGGTTTTTATGTTGTTCCTACAACAAATCCTGTAGGCGGACCTCCCGTTGTTACTGGTTTATCGGTTTATTTTAACGGAGATCCAAATACAGTTTCACCCAACTCGTCCGGTATTACAACGGGTTATTTCGGTGTTCAACCCGGAATTTCATGGGACACTATTTACGATACAAATGGAAATCCTGATCCAAAGGTTCAATTTTTAGATACATATAGATTAACTGCAATGACCGTTGGCGGGACTCAAATTTCCCAACCTTACATTGTTGAAGATCCAAGTATTACGCACTTCGATATTCCTACAGGAATTATTTATAATTTCACCGGGGGGCGCTTGAGAACTTGGAGGTTTCAAGTGGAAACTAGCGACATTTTCGGCTCTACAATTGTCGGTGGTGCAATCAATATTACCAATCCCGCTCCGCGATCCCCTATAAATTCAGGTTTTTATGGTGCGAATGGTGGGTTTCAATATAACATTGACCCTGATCCCAGAGATACAGACATTAGTGGGGTTTACTTTTGGTACAGCAACGATGTTCCCGATTTAACTCCGACTTTTCAAAATAAGAGCGGTGAAAGTCAATCCGTCGCGGGATTTATCACCCATCGCATGACGGGAGCGTACAAGTTATGGTATTCAATCATCGACTCATTTGGTGTCAGCGGTTGCCCTATCTATGGGCCGATTGTAATGCGAACCAATCTTGGCGTCACTGGGATACGTTCGAATGATAACCCTTTTATCGAAGCAGGGGTTATATTAAAGAGTACGGGTTTCTTAAATTATACTCAAGACGGGCAGACGATTACGATCAGTGGCGACATCTTAAGGTCAGGTCACGGTCTTTCGATTTTCCGTGGATCTAATTCGATAACGATCAGCGGGGATCTACTCACTATCACGGGTAATTTAAGGGAAGTCACAAGTCCGACAACCTCTCGTGCGAATATCAATAAAGGTATTATTAACCTAGTTGACGCTGCGACAATCGCTACAGACTGTTTAACGGGAAATGTTTTTCAAGTTACCCTAGGTGGGTCTCGAATATTAGGTGCTCCAACCAATCTAGCCGCTGGCGCAACATATATTTGGTTCATAGACCAAGACGCGGGTGGCGGTCGGGCATTGACTTATAATACGGTATTTAAGTTTCCCGGTGGAACAATTCCAACTTTAACACCCGATACCCTAGCGAGGGATACCCTTACGTGCGCTTATGATGGGACTGTAATCCGCGCCATCCTATCGAAAGACTTTAAGTAAGATGATCCCATTTCCTTTTACTTTATTTTCTCAAAGCGATCTTGCTTTACTCGTATATACGGGTTTATATGAAGCCTTTGATATATATAATGATGGTTTTAGGGATACTTATAAATCTGGATTCGTATACGAAAATGGGTTTAATCTTCCACGAACTGGATTTTCAACGGGAACCAGTTTCTTAGCAAGTTCATATTTCGTAGAGCCTTTTGACCAATATGCGTCTGGCGCTCTGACTGGTTTTACGACCGACTATAGCGGCGTTTTTAATCCTCTACCCGTTCCCTTATATACAACAGGAAAGGCGTTTAATGCTTACTCGTTTATAATGGATGATTGGAGAAAATATCCTATTGTTACAGGGGATAGTTTAATTTTCACCGGACTTTATTCGGGCTGGACAGCATCGGGGCCAATGCCTTATTTTGGAACCGGTACGACTATTTGGGGTTGGATACCCCCCGTATTTATTGTGACGGGAACAAGTTTTGTTAATCACGGCGCATCGCCCCCAGCCACATTCACGGGGTCGGGTCTTATATTCACTGGCGGATGGGATCGCGCAGGAAATACTCGGCTTGGTTATAATAATAAAGAATCGGGACTTTTCTTGCGGAACGGAACTTTTTTACAGTTGTACAAAGACCCGGCTGCTATCAATGACTTTACTGTTGAATTCCAAATGAGACGCAGTGGTTGGGGAGATGCTGATGCGAGATTGATCGACCACAATAGCCAATCTGGTTTTACTGTAAGTAGAAACGCGAGCACGGACTTTCTTAGGGCTGGTGTTACCGGAAGCGCCTTCAATTGTGATGTCTCAATTTCCGAGCAATCATGGACACACGTTGCGTTTGTGAAAAGCGGTATAAGCGGAACTTTTTATATCAGCGGGATGAGAAGAAATTCGGGGCCACAAATTAATTTTACGATTTTGAACAATTGGGATTATTTTATTGGCCGTCGTATGACTAATGGAAATTCTCAACAATATCAGGGATGGATCGATGAAGTTCGGATTTGGAACTACGTGAGGTCACGAGACGAAATTGCCTCTGGAGCAACGGGTTCTATCGTTAATTCAGCGGGATTAATCGGTTATTTAAAACTCTAAAAAACAAAATTATGGCAACGATATTCTTAAAATCAGTCGCATCAGGTGAAAAATGCGTTATATTAGAACCGAGAGAAGCTCTTTTATATACTTTCGACTTCGGTGATTGGAGAGAGCTTCGTATGGGCTTTTTTGTCAGTCAAACACAAAACGGGAATGATAATCAAAATTATCCCGGAGCATTTAATGATTCGATTACAGACAATTCCCCACAAGGGCAGCTTTTTATTGGGTTCAAAGATTCTTCTTTTAGACTGCCATATAATGGAGAAACTGGAGTTGTTTTCGCGGGGTGTACAACTATTCCGGGATTACTACATAGTATCCAAGGAAATATTGACTATTTCAATTTTAATGGAACGGCCCAATTAGCGGTTGTCAGTGGGGTGGCCAATAACGGAATCGCTTACAGCGGAAGAACCGTATACAATGGAGTAACTAACGCAAACGGTCCCCGAACCATGATTACATCGGCGGCGAGTGCCGGACTTTATGCCAAATTTAATTGCATTACCCTCAGAAGGGGTAGTAATTATAGCGGAACCGGATGGTTATCGACCACTCAAAACTCTAGTCCAGATGAACTTACAACAGACTATAGCGTTTTTAGTTGCAGACGTTTGATCAGCACTTCTTTAAACGCCTCCTTTATACAAGGCCAACCAATGACTGGATACTTCCCGAACGAGCTTAATTCGGCGTTTATTTATTCGCCTTATTTTTCTAGTAGGTCAAGAATTCATTCTTTGGTAGTAGAAAGATATCAATAACCTCCTCAAAAAATAGTGTATTTATAACATAATATGGCGATAATTTTCGAAAAAAAGTTTGGTCAAACGGGCGCTCTGATCGACACAATGCTTATTTTAGAGCCTCGCGAGGCACTTATCTATCCTTTCGATTTTGGCGATGATTGGACGGAAATCCGCATGGGGATGGCTTTGTCTATTGTTAGTGTCACGGGTAATAATGAATTTCTTGCCAATTCCTTCGTTGAGAACTTGGCTGCTGGCAACCCTTCTAACAACTATTGGATGGGGTTTATTGGTTGGACGGGGAATATTCGAGAATTTTATGGCGTTCCAAATGCCAATGGATCGAGTAACGGAACAACCTTTGTCGGCCTAACAACTGATCCATACCAATCTCCCTCTACTTTTCAAGTAAGGGCTACTCAAGCTGGCTATTTACTAGAAGACGGCGCTATTCACTACGAATTCTTTGTTGGTGCCGTTAGCACTTCTGGAAATTTTACCGGAGTCTTTAGATCCAATACCGTGGGTGCGGCCCCCACATTCCCCGGTAGGCCGGGCGGTAACAGTTATTTGCCTCAAAACAATACGGGCTTTACTAATTTAAACGGGGTTGGAATGAAATACAATCCCTCCACAAACAGAATCAATTTCGCCTTTATGGATTCGACCCCGGCAGGAATCACCCAGACTTCAGATCCAAATGTTTTGGCGACTCGCCAAATGGCTGGCGGCACGGCCTACCCAAATAACACTTGGATTAGCTCTGGAACTCCGTATACCCACGATTTTACTGCGGGCGGAATTCCTTTACAGAAACCCAAGGGTGTAATTATTTACTCTCCGTTTTTTACTTGTAAGCTTCGAATCAGTTCGCTCATTGTCGAACGATACGCGTGAGCATTGCTCTGCATCCGCAGAACAATTCACTGATTCAGAATCCCTCGGCTTTAGCCGGGGGAGGTTTAAGACGAGTAGTCTCTTAACGAGAAATAGCCTATCAAATCAGGTTGTGGATTTATTAAAATATTCCAATCTCGATAAATCTCTCCGGTGGTTCGGACCGTATCCCAGAATCTAAATTCGTCGAGGTATCCAAGAAATCTTTGACTGTTTGAGGTAAAGTTTTTACCGAAACTAACCGTAACGCCGCCCGTAATAGCGCCCGTGCTGACTGGAAAAGTATTCATAAGATTACCGCTCCAATAGAGAGAACCAACGCCGCCACTCCTAGAGAACGATAAGAAATTCCAATCATTTAAACCTAGTGAAAATGTGCCCGTGTGAGTTACATTATTTAGTATAAACGCGACATTATTGGTTGTGGAATATCTCCCCAAGGAAAAACCAGCGACAGGATTTGCCTCAATAATTTTCGCATCTGAAGTCGCCCAACCACTAGGCCAAGCGGCAATTTCAACTGTAAAATCGGTAATGGGGTCCAAAGGTCTTTGCCAAGAAAATACATTGTTGTTGAAGAAAATACCGGTTCCCTTATAGGGATATCCTACATAATTTCTCGTTATCAAATCGTTATTTCCTATGTTCAATCTCCCGCTTCCGGTAAAAGGCGCGGGTCCAAGTCCCAGATTTTGTAGCCCGCTAAGAATACCTAAAAATTGCAATGGGGACCATCCCGCAAAAGATCTCCCGTCGCTTCCATTTACACCATTATATTGTTTTCCAGTGATGAAGCTAAGAAATGTATTTCTTAAACCCGACGCATAATTTTCATACCCCTCAAAGAAATATAAATCGGGGTCATAAGACCTCCCCGATGTGGCGACGACAATCGTTTTAAAATTTATAAAACCTTTATCGAAAGTAGTATCATACCCCGTTGCATAACCAGTATAGGGTTCAATGAGTAAGCCTTGCACGTATACCCTCCCGGTTGTCGGAACTGTAATCTGAGGGTAAACGAGATATCCGCTGATTAAATTAGCTATTTCTCCGGACGAATACGCTTCAAAATCGTCTTGCACCCGAGGCTGCGCGGTGAATTGTCTCCCAACTGTGGCACCCAATAAAGTCGAAACGATCCATCTTCCATAGCCCGAAACCAAAACCGCTGGCGCTTCTCCACTAAGATAATTTTGGAATGTATCAGCGGCAAAATTGATTGTTGGAGCGCCCTGTATTAGTCTTAAAGTTCTTCCATCGGCGGAAATCGACGAGTATACTTTTCGAAACGGCGGATATTCTTGACTCGTTCTATCGATAAATGGATAGACATTAATATTTGCAAATGCCATTCCGCTATTGGGAACGCCAGAAGACATTAAGCGCTGAATGGCGAAATTTTCACTTTTATATCTAGAATAAATTTTATCATTTTCAATACTGTAATAACAAGCTACGTCGCCTGTCTGATATCTTTTATATAGAAAATTTGGAATTCCATAAGGATAGTTCGTTTGAACCGTTGCAAACAAGACGGCATTTTTTCCCGAAAACTGGAGACTTAATCCGGTTGTAGCAACCGTAACCAAAGGCGGGTTAAAAAATCCCACATTAGAATCTCCGTTATCTTGAAATGACATCACAGGATTCGCGTTTTCATCAAATGCCATTCCGACATTTGATATACGAAGAATGTTCGATGTCGCTGGCGGTATTAGATTTCCAAAATTGGTTCCGTCGCTATTTACCGTAAGATTAAAACTGTTGTTCGACGCTTTGGCATATTTAAATGATTGAGACGCGATACTATACCAACCTCCCCAACGGCCAGAGTAAAATTGTCCAGAAGTTAAAACTTGCCCTACATTATCGGGGCCATCGACATACGCTAAGATATTTTGTCTTGTCGTATACCCGTTATAGAAAGGATTGAAAGGAAGATCCGCCATGAATTATGTTCCGTACTGGAATATGTTTTCAACGAAAGATTTACTGTAGAAACAGCCCGACGTAAAATAGAAATCTCCATTGATATCCACTCCCGTAACGGGAAAACAACTTTCCTGAATCCATAATTCAGTTCCCTCGTAAGAGGTAATAAACAAATTCGCTCCGGTATCGAAAGCTGAACGAATGACCCCTTGCCAAGTAAAGTTTACAACATCGATTTCTCCGATAGTTGCAACGAAAGATTGATTCGCTAAGCGAAGATTATTAAGGCCAATTTCGAAGGCAACCAGTTCGGAACAAGGCTGTTTAAGTGTTATTGTAACGCTATGTTGTTCCACATCGCAAAAATATTGGCGCAAACATTCTTTTGTAAAACGATCAATGTGCGCTTCCGCTTGTAATTCAATCGTAATTGGATAAACAATAGATCTGGATGCCGGATACTTTTGCCCCATCGATATAGCCGATTCTCTTTCCAGCGACACCGAAAGATTAAAATTTTGCAATTGACAACCGTAGTAACCCGAAAGATTGACTCCCATTCCCGCGCCCGAAGAGAACGTTAAAAGAATGTCTTTCGAGTGAATTGCTGTTACATCATCGGCAGGGTTCGGGCTATTGACCGTGACTTGAGACGTGATTATGGGTAGAGCATAGGTTCCCGGTAGAACACTCCCATCGGTATAAGATAAAGCTGGATTCAAACCAGTACTTCCTTCGTTGACACAAATATTTAAAGCGGAATAGTTTAAAGTCGAACGGGCAAAATCCCCAACCGCCGCCGAAAAGGTATAGCCTTGCAAAAGTGCATTGCCAACCGCCAAAACGTTCCTCGCTTCCAGACTGCCGCCCGCAGCATCTTGGCTATCCTGTTGGGCTACAAAGTAGAAATTTCTCTCTTGATCTAATTTTATGAATGCACCCGAAGTTCCATTGGTAACAAATCCAATATTTCTTTCGTTCATGCCATTCGTAGTCAAATATTCTAAGGTGACATTTACCGTTGGAACTTGTAATCTCACTAGCTCAATATTAGTATCAAGAAATGTGATCGTATCCGTTGGTGTTTCAAAACCAATGGTGCAATCTTGAACACGGCTAATTTGAAGGATATCTCCATCGCCAGTTTGTAACGATGTAATGTCCCCTGATGAAATTAAAGCGCTGTGTGTGTTGTATCTAAACACAATGTCTTTTTATTATGAAGACGGATAATTTCTCGATCCACCGTCTACGCCATTACCGCCGTACTGATTAATCGTAATATAGTCTACCGATGAAGCCGCAGAACGGTTTCTCTTATAAAGATCAACTAGGCGGTTAACTTCAATATTTGCATCATTATAGAGCGTTCTCCAGAATTTTGCAATTTCGTTCGGGTTTGCTCTGGAGACAACGCTATCGTTTTCTTGAATTCTAGTCCACTCGATGCCCGCCATTGGATTATCTGGAGAAGCGCTACCAAAAGATTGTAGAGATCTTTTTTTATAGTAACCGGCTAAATACATGTATTCGTAAATAGCCTGTTCTTCAATATTCAATGGAGGCTGGATACATCCCGAAACAACAGTATGACAACCATTTATCCGTGTATCTAATTGCCCAAGAAATCCAGAAGATACGAGCCTTCCCGAAATTGACGCAACGGATATCGAAGACGGGCCGTCAATTTCTAGCCAGATACCTGTACTTAATGCAAAAATATACTCACAACTCATAGTAGTAATTATACACTAAAAAGACCGATGTTTTGAAACATTCAGCCCTTTTGATTATCGATTAAGAATTGAAATTATACTTGCCGCTCGATCTGCATCAATACCGCCGTCACTGGCGGGAATTGCTGATTTCGTATAGCGAAGAAGAAAACTCGCTTGTTTTTCAAGATAAGCTTTTTCAAGCCTAAGAACGATTTCGGTTCTTTCGGTAATATTCGGAATCAAATTTACCTTCATCATTTCTTCGTGAAGCTGATTCTTACTCATCTTAGCTAATGACAATTGATATTCCTTAAGTGTCTTTTCTGTATACGGAAACTCTCGCCCCTTTAAATAAGCGAAGATAGCCGGACCCTCTTCAATGTTACCATGCGTTTGCTGTTTCTTTGTAAACGGCGTTGGCGCGGGGGTTTCGCCTATAACTACTTTACGGGGGCGATGGCTTGGGGCCGGAACTGTTTTTGATGTAGCGGAAGCTACGGCTGGATTAACGATTTGATTTTTGATCTTAATTTTCTTTGCCATATATTATATTTTCCTTTTACCTTAAAATTCTAGTTAGCAATATACAATACACCACTTCGTTATAAACTTATATATTTATTTTAAAATTCTTTCGATATATTCTAAGATTTCAGGGTTTTCCCATTTTCGCGCCAGACTTGGTACATGTACAGTTTTTAAGAGTTTGAATAGGGAAGCGGCTTCCAAACCATTAAAGACTACTTCATAGCAATTTGTTTTGCCGATCTTTCGAATTGGCTTCTTTTTATTTTTAAGTTTCGGAAAGTTGAAATCTTCCGCAATCTGTTTAATCCACTGAAGAATTTGCAACGACGAATTAGTAAATTTAATACAAAAGTTTTCTTTCCCCTTTTTACTTTTGTAATAATTTATACAGCCATCCCCATTAATATAGCCGACGATAAAAGCCAGTTTTAGTTCCAATGTTTCTAAAATTGAGGGAGGTAATCGGTAAGTCTTATTTGGGATCATTCCCCATTTATACAAATGGTATTTTTGAATATCCACCTGATTAATCCGAATAACCGCATGTGGCGATAACACCCCCGTTTTTAATTTTTTCGTGAACTTAGTTATTGGCCCAGTAAACTTTATGTCCGATTTAAATAACTCCATCATTTCGATATCTTGTTGGTGTATAGACCATCTTAGAGCATATCTTTCCCCGCAATAATTTTCGAAGTTGCCGTCTGCGGCCAACCATCCAGCCCAAAAACAATTTCTATTATTCGGCGTCTCGAAGAAATTTTTATCAAATTCATATTGATGCCATTGATAGTTATTTTGAAGCCCCAAAATAGAGGATCTTGATTGTAAAGCACTTGCTGTTCTATTTGACATCCAAGCTGTCATTTCTTGAAATGTATATTTCCCTAAAGAAACTAACTCTATTAATTTAATATCTTCGCAATCTTCCCAAATTATTCCAGCCATTCATTTTAAATTCTGTTATTGTTGCTATGTGCCATGGATATAATACAAAAAGAAAGCCGAGAGTTAACTCGGCCTTCAATAATGTTACAATCTTTTACAAATTGTTATTTAGTAAGAACTAGAATACAATTGCAGCCAAATGGCGGCTGTCAAGACTGACGCGCCCTTCACGAAGAGAACCATAGAAACCGACCTTATCGGCTCTCATTGGGAATGAGTCATCAGGGCGAACAGTTAAGGTCGCGCCATTTTCCGCACCACGTTCGACAAGGCGGGTTAGCGCTCTGCGGTTCGAGTTGAGAGATAGAGCTAGCACAACTTCTTCGGTTGTAGGAGAGAAAACAGCATTAGAGCCGCCACCGTAGCCTTGGAAGGTTGTAGCACCGATGTAATCAGCAAACAACTGATTGTATGGTTGAGCAACACCCATTTCGAAGACGTTGACCAATTCAACGCCGAAGAAATTAGGATTACCAGCGGTAGTGAAGATATTATCACGAACAGCATCAGGGGCCGCTAGAGCGGTTGCACCGTTAGTGGCCAAAGAACCAGCGCGGGTATTCTGAGGTTGATAAGCGATTGATCTTAGCTGCTCATGGAACTCAGGTGAACCAATGAGGTGTGAGATTGTGTTACCACCAACAGGCGTTCCACCGACCCATGATGGGCGGATTCTCTGTAGGAGAGTGATGATACGATTGAAATCGTCCATCTGGAAAATGTTAGCGACAGCCGAACGAATAACCTGTGGGGTTGAAGCACCGCCGACTGCATTATAACGAGCTTGAGCAACAGCTGCGAATAGGATATTAGCACCATTCGTTTCCTGTACAACTAGGATTTCCTGTGCCATACGTTCCATGGTCGCGGCAAGAACGTCGAGACGTGCTTCGCGAGCATAGCGCTTGTGCATAGAAACCGCGCTCATGATGTCGTAACATGCAACCATTAGTTCGTTCAAACCGTGAACGAAGTTAGTGGCTAAACCACCGGGCATGGACTGAGTCCAAACTTGGAGGTAGTTCTTATCCTTGATGTCATAGTATACATCGAGGGGTAGTGAGGGAGCGGAACCTTCATTGTAGGTAACGGTCGTGTAAAGGTTGGAGATAACCGGAGATTGTTCTACAACCTGTAGAATAACTTCACCGATATAAGCCGCAACAGCTTCCATCGCTGCATCGAACTCAGCTCTATTTCTGGAGCCAAGACCTTTGATTAGCTTTGAAAGATCTGCGTCTTGTTCGATATTGATCTGATATTTAGACATTTTTAAATTTCTTTTTAGTTAAGTTTTATATAAACCGTACTTAATGATTAGCCAAGTGTTAGCTGAACATCAGCATATCCACCGAAAGCAGAACCAGAGCTGGAGAGAACCTTACATACGATTAGCGATTTGTCAGAGACGTTCGCGGAATCGACATAAGCAATCTTACCGGGTTGGGTATTATGAATAATACCGACAAAGCCGGGAATTGGAATACCAGTTGAAGCGCCGAACTGAAGACGGAAATAACCCGCAGACGCGATAGGGGTGGTCTGACCTGAATACACGCAACCGATTTCTTTAGCAAGATTGGGGTTGAGGATAAGTCTTTGGCCGTTTCCATCGGTTTCAACGGTACCAAATAGCATGAGGCCAAGTACCTTGTATTGATTGTCGCCAGAGCCAGCCAATCTAACCTTGCGTGGGTTTTCGTAACGGAGTGATGTAGTACCTTCGTAAGCAGCGCCTACAGAGGTATTGGTATAGCGTCCTGCGGTGAGAACCGGATTTTGATTACCCGTTTCTGCGATGACGAAGAGACCGCCCATGCCTGTTCCATTTAGAGAGTAGAACTGGAGAAGATCGTGATCAGAGTAATCACGTAGCGGTAAAGCATATGTAAAGTTTTGTAACATTTTGTTTTATCCTTATGAATAGTTGATATTTAATACACTAAAAAATATTTTTTTATATATAATTGTGATGGAAATCTATTATTTCTTGAATTTTTTACCATTAATGGTAGTTTTATTCGCGAATTTGGCCTGAATCTCGTTTTTGAGATTTGGTGTCTGTGTAACAACACTAGTAACGGCGTCATTCGCGGTTACTTCTTTAAGATTGGATAGAAATTCAACAAAGTTGATTTCTTCACCAGCAAAAGCTTCTGGTTTTACACCAGCGGCGATTGCAGAGGCTTTAGCAGCTTCGGCTTTGTCTTTCTTTTCCTTGACTGCTTTCTTACTCTTGTCTTTTAGAAGTTTTTTCTTCTTATCGAACCAATTGGCAAACGCTTCATCGGTTGGAAGTTCTCTGACCTCTTCAACGATGATCTTTTCAGATTCTTCGTCTAATTCGAATTCGTTTTCGACCTCAGCCATTCTGCCATCAAAGGCGGATTGGGCATCAGCGGCGGCTTGCTTTTGTTCTAAATCGCTTAATTTCGCCTGTAAACTAGCGTGAGCGGCTTCAAGATTAGCAATTTTTTCATCAGCGGCGACCTTTTGGGTTTCAGCATTTGCAATCGCGTCTTCTTTGGCTTTTAACTCTTGAGCGTAACGAAGAGATTCCTCTTCTAGCTTAGTTTTGATAAATTCGGTAACAACCGAGGCTTGTGCTTCGGGCTTCTGAAGTTCAGTCCAATTGGATTGGATGTCTTCAACTTTCTTAATGGTAATCGGCATGTTGCTAATTTTTTCTATAGTTGTTGTTTTAGTGTTTACACTTAAATCGTTTGTATTTATACTCGGTATTCTAATATTGTTAGAAATGACGGTATTAGTAAAAGAAGTTATATTGGCGTCGCACATTTCTTCGGGTATTTTACCGTCGAAAAGAGCTTTTTTAGTAAATAATTTTAGCTTTTCACCCTTTTCGCCATCATCTTCTTCTTTATTATCGTTCCGCTCTTCATCATTATTCTTGATCTCCGGAACTGGGACCTCTTCTTCGTGGTCTACAGTTTCTTGTTCAACGGATTCCTCTTCAATAACGACGGTGCCGTAAAGCGCCAAAACACCCTTAATACCACTTGCTGGATTCGCCACTAAACCGGCTCCAACGGGAATAATAGGACCTCGCAAGATACGAAAGACATTTAGATCCCCAACTTTACCCGAACCTTTTTTAAATTTGAGAGTTGAATTATATTGTTTAAATTCTTTGCTACCTTTGGCGTAAATTTTTCCATCCAAAACACGTAAGGTCGGGCTCACGCAAATGTCATAATATTCAAACATTATTTCAAATGAGGTAGACGCCCTTCCGTCTTCTAAAGAAGAAGATTCTTCAATAAATTGGCATAATTCTTTATTAACAACCCTCCATAGATAGCCGCCAATAACAAATTCAACTCTTTCGCCCAATTCAACGAGTCTTGAAACAAGATCTTTTTGTACATATATCCCATTGGAGGTAAACCCGCACTCATTAATAGACCCAACTATATCGCTTCTCTTATGCTCCAAATCGATATACTTCATTTTAAAAGTATCGGATATCGGCACAAAATCATACGGCATAATTGCATCGCCGTTTCTATTTGCATAACCTATTTCAAGAAGAGTCGAGGCGATAAATAGTAAATCTGGGTTTCTCTGAATATCTTCTACAATTTTTTCACTGAAAACATTAGCTAAATTTTCCAAAGACGCTTCCGCAAAGTTCTCTGGCGTACTCGTCAAAACTTTTGCGGTTGAGGTAAATTTAGAAAAGAGTTTTTCTGTTTCAGGCATGATTAATGCAATACACTTAAAATCTAACGTTTTATACTATACATTTGTATGCCAGAGAGGCATTCCAACCCGATAAATCGTGGGACACCGCAATATCATCGATAACATTACCGATATCATCGCTAATTATCTTTGGTTCCTTAATATACATCTTCGCGGTTTTAGACGTCCAATCGTCAGGACTTTCATTGACGACGATACATTTGGTCAATGTTTCCACTAACTCTTCTTGCTCATGATTTAACGTATTTTGGTCAAGCTTGTATTTTTTACACAATTCAGCTTTTACTAATTTTTTAAGAGAGTTGGCAATAGGGACTAATTCAATAAATTTCGCCTGACTATATCTATTTTCCTCTTCAACATCAGAGCCTTTAGTGCCTTGCGGCGTCATCTTTTTTGTAGATTGGGGCGCTTTAGTGCCTTGCGGCCTCCCGTTTGCACCGGCAGCGGGATCTTTAGCACCACCGATTAGAGGCGCATACAATCCCTTATCTCTCTCTTTTTTGTATTCCGTTTGAGAGTGCTTGGAAGTCTCAGATTCTGGTAAAACACCACTTGTTAACGCCGTATTCAGTTCATCAGGAGTTAATAAACCGACTTCGGCCATGCGTAAGAAGATTCTCGCCATGACGCTCGGATCTGTGATATCAATCTCTTCAAATTCTACCTCTGGAATGCTCTTAAAGTTCATTTGTTCGGCGATAATCCGCATCTCGGGAATAAGGAATTCGTTTAAAAAAGCCTCTTGGCCCTCTTTCATTCTTTCGATAAAGACCTTCGCTTTAATTTGAGCATTTGCGAATTTATCGTCTCCCATCATAATCGATTGAAGGCCCTCTTTAATATCTTGCTCTACCTGTTTATACTTTTCTGGTCCTAGAATAGCGCCGATGTCGGGAATCTTCCATTCAGCCTTAGTTGTATAGTCGGCGACTAATACCCTTCCCAACGTTTGGCTGTTAAAAATTGTTCTAAGATTCGCTAAATTTTCGGGATTGATGCCGCCGCCGTATTGATCAGTTTTTTCACCAGTTGTAATTAAGAGAATCACCTGTTCAATTGTACGAGACAACGACATATCCATTTTCTTTAATTCCAACTTCCATTCGATATCGTTTAATACAGGATAAACCATCGGAATAGCCATCGGTTGGTAATCTTGTTTTTTGTAAAATACATATCGTAAACGTTTCGGGTCTAATGGAATGTATAACTCTCCCAAACCCCCGCCTCTTTTAATTAAATCTTTCGTTTCTGGAGGTAGGGAATTAAAAACCTGTCTGTCTTCGTCTGTTTGGGGAAATCTTAGTCGATCAATTTCATAAGAACTCATGATCTTTACCCATTGCCCCGGAGAATAACCTAAACCATTTTGTAAATAAACTTGAGAAGGATTTAAAGTATAATATCTAATTGGAATAAGATTCCCCTTCACCCCAATTCCTTTTACTTTTGCCATTTGGGAGTCGGGAATTCTCCCCATCATTTTATAAACAAACCAGTTACCTGAACAATAACGCTCTCTAAAGAATTGCTCTTTGACTTTAAATAGTCCTATAACGTCGAACCACGCCTTATAAAAATCGTTCGCAGTTGTATTCGAACCCTTCAAATGAATCCTACTATTACTGAATTCAACTTGGGATTCGATAGTGTTACGGACAACAGCCACGCCCGCGTATGCTTTTTGCGCCAAGATAATAGCTCTAGAAATACTAATTCTACCGTTAGAAGTTTCCCAAGGTAAAATTTGAGAATCGATATTAGCATAAGCATCTATAGGTGACACTTCCGGCGATCCACCGTCTCTATATGAACGAGAAGCGCCGCCGCCACATGCTGCGACAGCCGTAAAATGCTCGTTGTCGTCGAATTTATAATCTAGAGTGGGCATCAATTGCCTTTGTACGACTTCTTTAGCTACCGCTTCTTCTACCACTACTCTTTTAACGTTATTCCAGTAGTCTAGATTTTTCTTTTCATATTTACGTTTTGTCATAGCTCAATGTCTTAATTGTTAACTTTATATACTATCTACCTCGGGCTCATTCAAACATTCAATATATAGTTTGAACGCCCAATTTCTCAGTAACAACGCTGAGGATAGTGTTACGGACAACAGCCACGCCCGCGTATGCTTTTTGCGTCAAGATAATAGCTTGTACGACTTCTTTAGCTACCGCTTCTTCTGCCACTACTCTTTTCCAGTAGTCTAGATTTTTCTTTTCATATTTATGTTTTATCATAGCTTAATGTCTTAATTGTTAACTTTATATACTATCTAATTTACACCCAAAAGTAGTTAAATGTTAAAATATTGTACAATTATCCCAAAAACGGAGCAAAAGTCGCAAAAGTCTTTACCTCGGGCTCATTCAAACATTCAATATATAGTTTGAACGCCCAATTTCCCAGTAACAACGCTGAGTACAAGTCCTTACGCACTCTATTCGCCTGTTTACTTCTTCGCAAAGACAATGGTAAATCAAACGACATTGTTCCAAGTGCGCTTGTGCTAATTTCTATAAGTGCGCATTCTTGTTTTGTGACATCTATCCAATTATCTTGGTCTTCGATAAATTCCTCGATATCAATATCTTTAAAGGATTTATGATCTTTTAGTATATCCATACTGGTACCCGATATTCTGGAAAGTTCGTTGGCATTACTATTAATCTTACCAGCAAACATTAAATTCTTTCTATCAAAGCAACCTTGCATATATTCATTTGCGGATCTTAAAAAATTACCAGCGCCGAAATGTTGTTTTTGTACAATTCTTTTTTGCTGCAAGTTATAACTTTTTTTAATTTCTTTTATAAGATCAGAATTATCATGTTTAGCAAAATCCGCTTGTATGTCCAATAATTCTATTTTACTATCTTTAAATAGTTTAGAATTATTTGAAGAATTAATAAATTCATTACTATCTCCACCAGAAGAGTCAATAGCTACATAAACTACATTAAATTTTTTAAGTAAAAAATATAAATAAAGAGTATGATCTTTAAGACTTCCGCCCGCAACTGCGTAACAATGCACAAGAAGGGGAATTTTCTTCCCGTCTTTCTTGACGATTTTTAAAATAACCATTGCAAAATAGTCAGAGTGCTCTGCCGAAGAGAAAGATGGATCGATTGAAAGAATATATTCCGATCCATTATCGCCCTCTATTTCCATACATGGCGATTGGCCATTTGGGATTGTGCATTCTACCATTTTTTTAGCAGAATAGTAAGAGTCCGAGTCTGCTGTAAAAATTGCCCTATATTCTCTATCGAAAACGCTTTGACTAGCGCCTTGTCGTGCCTCTTCAATAACTTTTGCATTTAACAATCCCTTGGGAGCGGCTTCATAACTGAGTCTTGAAACAAAATAGGAAATATTTTCACCAACACCAAGCCTCACCTCCTCTTCGCCACTGTCTCTCTTTGTAATACCTCCTTCCATAATATTGGACACCCAATAAGAATACTTTTTGTACATGTCTTCGAACTGGAAACCAGCCGAACTTAAGGCGATAACTTTAATATTTTCATCTAAAGTTGTTCTCTGGTCATTTCTTATTTTCCCCTGTGCCACTAGTTTGTCTTCGATACGATCAATTTCCATTTGTGAGGAAACATTATTTGAGGAGACGAGGAATGGTTGAATTACTTCTGTAATAACATTAGAATTCATGTAATTATACTCATCGATAATGAGAGTATCTGCACGGAAACCACGAATCTTTGTTCCATCGCCCAAAGGTAAACAAACAATAGAAGCCCCATTTGGCAATGCCCATTTCCATTCATCGTTTCTCTTTTGCAAATCGCTAGGAAAACAACTTTTAATATTATGAGCCCCATCTGCGTTTACAAACTTTTCGATTTGTTCAAGAATTCTTCTGGTCGCACGAAAGACGAACGAAATTAGAATGATACGATTATCGGGGTTGAAGACTGACCAAAAAAGACAGAAAACTGCTGCCGTGAAGCTATTATGATGAATAGCTCCATCTGACCAATAACACTCTTCTTTGTCTACTGTTATATCACAAGTTTGAGTTTTCCACGGTATTATAGATTCAATTTTATCGATATAAAAATCGCTATCTATTAGCTCTTTAAGGCTATTTTTTTCTTTACCTTCTGGGATTAATGGAAAAATCTCCTTAAGTTTTTCTAGATTCATTGAATCGTGTAGCTCAAACTCTTCTTTTTTAAATCCACAGTGAGTAAATTTTTTCTTCAAAGCTTTCCTGAGATTCGGTATAACATTATCAAAATAAAGACTCTTTGGATTCTTTAGAGCTAAATATTTTTCAACTCTCTCTCGTTTTCTGGTTAATCCGAACCCAATAATTTGATTGAATTTTTCTATATATTTACTCCCAGTAATAATCACCTTATAATCGTCTTGAGTTTCGCAGAATTGTCCATTTACCAGTTTATTTTTTTCTCCAGACGAATGCAAAGCGAATGAAGAGACAACACCGAAATTCAGCAACAATGTATGAACCTGTTTAGCCATTTCTTTAGAAGAAGAACTATACCCGATTAGACAACTAATAGATTTCTTTTCCTCCTTCTCCATCAATGAAACGTAACCGCCGGTATCGAAAAGACCCCGAAGAATCATAGCAATTTTATCACCCGAAACAGATAATAGTTTAGAGGGAATTTTTTTATAGACCGAATGTAATGATAAATCAAAGCCAAGAGACTCTAAAACACATGTTAGGTTTTGGTTAGAAATACATGCGCCGGATGTTTCATTATCAACTTTTTTATACTGTTCAATATTATTTTCTGGTGCTATCTTCTTGTAATAATCTATTAAAAAATCAATCATTTCTTTATCAGGAGATGTAATTCCAATTTTGTGAGTAGTACAATCGTCTCCTAAGAGCCGTCCAATATAATAATAAAAGTCTAAATCGTTTTCAATATTAACTAAAAATTTTTCTTTCACCTTACTATCAAAATCTAAACTTTGATTTCCCCAGTAATTAGGACCGACTTTTATTGGAATAAGATTCTCTAAACGAGTATCTTCTATATTTATAAACTTGGTTTCAAATGTTTCTGGATCGTAAATTTTAAATTTATGACCCTTCTTTGCGATAAAACTATAGCCTTTTTTTGTCGTAACTTTAAATCCGTCTTCTTCTGGATTAAACCATTTATTTAATACTTTTTGAACGCCCTTTTCGGCATAAATATTATCGCCAACTTCCACATTTTTTATTGGAATAATTCCCTTGTTCGTTAATACTGAGCTATTAATGTCTATGCATTTACTCATGCCTCGGCCCCAAATTGCCATCGAATAATCATTTCTCATCCATCCCTTTATCATTAGCTCTTGAAGGGGGTAAATTTTTAAATTTGCCAATAATTCCAAACAAATACTTGGATTGGCAAACAAGTATTCGGCGAAAGTCTCCATAGCCTCCTGATCAGTTAACTCTCCTTCTAGTTGCGATAACTTTTCATTTGTATCTTCCCATTTCTTTATACGATTTTTTCCTGCGTCCCAAGCCATAATTTATAATAATACTAACTTTTTTAGTTCATAGAATAACTGAAGGTCAGTCTTCTTTACTTGTTCACCCAACTCAAAAATCTTAATCACGCCATTTTTCGCTTCGATACGTCCATTGACGAATAGAACTTGGAAGTTATCATATTTCTGGAGCAAATCTCTCAAATTTTTAAATACATGTGCTGGCGTGGTTTTTACATATCGTAAACCAATGTATTTTTTGGCCAGAAAGGTAAAACCCAAACAGTCATTAATGTCGTTCTCGACTAACATAACAATATAGCTCTTATCTTTAACAGCTCGTTCTATTTCTCTTTCGAAGCGTCCAAGATCTTTTGTAAGCGTACCTATAAAATCCAATAGACTCTTTCTCTCTACGTAGATTTTTTTATCATATGGTTTTGTTAGCGCATAATCGCCAACGTTTACGGCCTCAATAACCGAGTTATTAAAAGATAGCGGTTTTTGTTCTCGACTATCCACAATAATCTTTGCCTCAACTGGGAGTTTTTTAAATACCAAATCTTCGTTGGTATATTTTAACTGCATACCCATTTCAGTACAAATTTTATTATAGCCACCGATAAAATCAAAATAAGGAATTGTTGGACACGGAAGGGATCTTAATTCAACCTGCGAGGGAGCCCACCGAAGATTTTTCGATTCCTTCCTCAATTTAAGCCAGTTAAGAGACCATTTTTTTCCCTCTTCGACGTTTGTTTTGAGGTATTTTTTAAGGTTATTCTTGTCTTGGAAGTCGTTGCTTAAATACTGTTCGACAGACTTAAATTCCAACGTCTCTCCCGTTAATAAATCCTTCTTGTTGCAATATTGAAGATAGTAAGTCTTCTGGGAAACTTTTAGCTCTTTAAGATGATAGTGCAGGGCATCCAAATCATCAAATTCTGTCTTATCCACCAAACAAACAAATGCCATTTATTCTTTATTTTACTTAATAATGCTCTTCGGGTCAAGCCCAAATATATGTGCTTTAATAGTATCCAAGGCTGACAAACGCTCAACTTCTTCACTCAGTAAAGCTTGTCTGTCCCTTGCGGCCTGCAACATAAGTTCTCTACCAGCCTTTTCTTTCCACATCTTGATGAATTCGTGGAGATTGGATGTAGCGGCTAGACGATTTTTATGCCGAGTGGCGCGAGAGCCAACGAGAGAATCTTGAAGATCAGCGACTTGTTTTTTGGCAGAATCTAAATTTCTTCTAGATTTATCTAACAACTCAACATAGGTCATACTAAGTCGTTTAGCATCTATAGAGTTATCATTAAGAGTTTCGTCGATTTGAATTTCCAGCATCTGAATTTGAGCTTCTATACTTACACAAGTAACTGTTTCAGCCGCCAATGAGATATATTGCTCCACCTCTTCTCTTAATAAGTCCGGTTTGTCGTAGGTATGTCCTACAAAAGTTGATTCGAAAAGATCCCTCAAGTGCTTTTTTTTATAACCACTCGCTTGAATGCTAAACCTACGAATCTTCATAAACCCATGAAGTGCCCTAAGATTCTTTATTTCTTGACTTGGAAGCTTTTTAATATCGTCATGGCAACGAATATTTTCATAATACATTTTCAGTTCATCATTTGGATTCTGTACATATCTATTCACAACATTGACTAAATGATAAAGACTCTTAGGCGCTTCGTAGGTTTCTTCATCCACTATTTCATCGTTAGAGCGGATATAGGTAGGGGCGACCTCTTTAATGTAATTATAGACCGCCTGAGCACGCATGTCCCTTGACGCGATACCCTTATCTTGAAATATATGTTTAGCCATTTCCATCCATTCCATTTTTCCTATGTTGGACTCAATGAATTGTTGGGCTTCGACTTCTAGTATGTACGGATCTTTCTTTCTGTACCGGGAAGTCTCAATTTCTAAACCGGATTCTGAAGCAAAAATTCTAATCTTCTTACCAATTTTATTACGTCCGTCTGCTTTTTCATCACCGGTAATGTACCGGGTCATTGTAACTAAGTCAGTAGTAGAAACATTATCTAAAATGTATTTTTTATCCGCTTTTGTTAATTCGTATTCTTCTTCGGCCATTATACTAAACCCTCTTCATTTATAATTTCTCTCGCTCTTTCAACAATTCGTTTTTTTACCTTACGAATAATTTGATATCCTGGAATATCACTATTATTGCATTTTTTGTAGTCTAAAATTTTTCCAGCCTCTTGCTCACTTTTATTTTCAATATAGATTAATTTATAAATACTATATTCATAAGGCTTTAGCGTTTCTTTCATTTTTTCATCAATTATTACTTTGGCACTATCAATTTCAATAAAGTCGTGTTGAATATTATTGACTTCCTGAATGTGGTTTTGAAGAGGTAGCGATTGTTTTACATTATACTGATTTCCTTTTTTATTTTTCCACTTAGCGAACAAAGGACATTCGGCGCATTGTTTACCACTTTTTGTATAAGAGCAAAATTCTTCGCCCAAATTATAAACACACCCTCTTCCCTGAATACAGGGTCTCGAATATTTATATAAGTTATCTCTTAGCAAACTTCTTATTGCATTCGTAATCAAGCGATTAGCCCAACGAATAAATTCTCCTTTTTCCCCGTCGTAAAGATGATATTTGTTAAAAATTCTAATCAATAAGATCTGCCTCACATCTTCCCAAGCTATTGTAGAAAGATACCATTTTGATTTCCTACTATCTACAATTTTTTCTATTTCAGGAAGCCTCTCCTCAAAAGTCAGAAGCATCGATTAGTTTGTTTTTTGCTGCTCGTGAACCGTATTTTGAGCCGTAACTTTTAGTAAGTTACTAAGAACATTAGCATTGGATCGAGTAGATTCAATCGCGCCACTACTATTCTTGTTTAATTCCTCAAGGGATAATTGTTGTCCTCTTTCAATTCTGGCGTCTGGCCCCATTGTCTTTAAATCGTCGGTTTTCATAAAACGTCCAATACTAATTTTTGTACTGGCTAATGAAGGTTTCCTAAATTTAACCGTTGGTCCCGTATAGACCTCTTCATCGTCGTATTCGTAATCGGAAGATCTTTTTCCATCGCCCACTCTTGCTATAGCGGGTGTAGAAGTTACTTGATTAACGGGAGTTTTTTTAAAGGCTGCATCATATGGATGACCACACGAGCAACAGAAGCTCGGTTTTTTTCCTGAATATTCAGCACCATACCCACAGCTTGCGCAAAACGTCTTCATAATAGTTTAATGTTTATAGTTATATATTACACGAAAAAGTATAAAAAAACACTATTTTAGTGTTAGTTTGTTAAAAATAGTTTAATTTTAGCCAAATAACACTAAAAAACCCCGTTTTTTAACGAGGTTTTTATTCATTAACAAAAAAATATACTATTATAATAT
>Ga0163154_10000058_pt1 | contig 147929 bp, 118 predicted proteins | sample OliLakLV19MP9P1_FD_148649 | JGI IMG/M metagenome (GOLD analysis project Ga0163154, IMG submission 148649) | Freshwater microbial mat bacterial communities from Lake Vanda, McMurdo Dry Valleys, Antarctica - Oligotrophic Lake LV.19.MP9.P1 | ecosystem: Environmental > Aquatic > Freshwater > Lake... | reverse complement strand
CCTATTTTGGCAAGCAAGGGCAGGGCAAGGGTTTCGACGTGCCGGCGTTCAAAATCGCCCGGTATCCGGTGACCAATGCTCAGTTCAGGAAATTCGTCGATGCCAAGGGCTACGACAATCAATCGTGGTGGACTAGCGATGGCTGGAAGGCGCGCGATTCGAACGGCTGGACGCAGCCGCGCTATTGGGAGGATGCGCAATACGAGCCCTTCAACCGCCCGGATCACCCGGTCGTCGGGGTGTCGTGGTTCGAGGCGGTGGCATTCTGCCGCTGGTCGAGCGCGGTCACGGGCGGTAAAATCATGCTGCCGACCGAGCAGATGTGGCAGCGGGCGGCACAGGGCGATACGACCTGGGCGTATCCCTGGGGCGACCGATGGGACGGGACGCGCTGTCAGAACAGCGTCAGCCCGATGTCCAGCAAACACACCTCCCCGGTGACTCAGTATGCCGGAAAAAGCAGTGAACCAGGGAAAGGTGACAGCCCACTCGGTGTCAGTAATATGGCGGGCAATATCTGGGAGTGGTGTCTGACCGAATATGAGACCGGAAAGCAGAATGAGAACGAAAGTGCTATTAGTCGCGTCTTGCGCGGCGGTTCGTGGTGGAGCATCGTTACGGACGTCTTCCGCGCCGATTGCCGCAACTGGGGTTCCCCCGACAACTGGTTCAACGGCTGGGGGTTTCGCATCTCCCTCCTTTAATCCTGTATTACTGAATTCTGTCTGCTGAATTCTGATAGTTCTGTTCTTCTGTGTCCTTGTCTCTTGTCCTTACCCCAGCCCGCGCAGCGGTAAAATTTTCCAGAAAAGGATGTTATGCGCACTTATAAAAACCTGTATCCTGAGATCGCCTCGTTTGACAGCCTGTACCGGGCATGGCTCAAAGCGCGGCGCGGCAAGCGCCTCAAACCAGTGCCGGCTGCCTGGATCAGGTGATCGTGAAAGCTTGGCTCACGCGCCAGACGCCTGCCTGAGCAGACTTTCGATCAGCGCGTAATCGACCGCCTGACCTTCGGTGATCTTGATCGTGCGGCGATCGCCCGTGTCCGACGACTCGAACAACCCGTCAGGGGGCGTCAGTGACTCGGCGTTGAAAATGGTGAAGCTGACCCAGCCTTTGGCGGTGCCGAGGACGGCGGCGTACTTACCGTCTTTCAGGAAATGCGGCTTCTTGTACTGGAGCCGTTCCTGCACGTCGGGGATAGCCGCGTGGACGATCTGGCGGATGCGCGCCGCGATGTCGGCTTGCCAGGGCAGGGCAATGGCGGTGATATAGTCGGTGACTTCCTGGGTCATTAAAAATCCTGTCTAAAACGCTGAATTAACCGTTCATTTTTATCACCAAGGGGCACGGCGCGCCATGCCCCTCGCAAACAACCTCGATCCCTAGTCCCCGCTCGGCACCGCGACGATCGGATGCGCGCCGTTGCTGCTGGGCGCGGGCGCTTCCTCGCCTTGTTCCTCACGGCGGAACTGGCTCATATACAGGTCGTAGTAGGCGCCGCGATCCGCGATCAGCGATGTATGGGTGCCGCGCTCGATGATCTCACCGTCCTTCAGCACCATCACCACATCGGCATTGCGGATGGTACTGAGGCGGTGCGCGATCACGAACGACGTGCGCCCTTCGAGCAGCCGCTCGAATGCCTTCTGAATCAGCCGCTCGGTACGGGTATCGACGCTGCTGGTCGCCTCATCCAGGATCAGGATACGCGGGTCTTTCAGCACCACGCGGGCGATGCTGATCAACTGGCGCTGACCCTGGCTGAGACCCGATCCGCGTTCGCCCAGCACGGTCTGATAGCCTTCAGGCAGTCGATCGATGAACACATCGGCGCTGACCAGCTTTGCCGCCGCGATCACCTCTTCGTCGCTCGCGCTGACCTTGCCGTAACGGATGTTTTCCATCACGGTATCGCTGAACAGGAAGGTATCCTGCAGCACGATACCGACCTGCTCGCGCAGGCTCTGCATGGTCACGTCGCGCACGTCGTGTCCGTCGATCCTGACCGTGCCGTCACTGACATCGTAGAAGCGCGGGATCAGGTTGATGATCGTGGTCTTGCCCGCGCCGGTCGGACCGACAATGGCGATCGTCTGACCGGGCTCGGCGGTGAAGTCGATCCCCTTCAGCACAGGTTGATCCGCCTGATAGCCCGCCTTGACGCCCTTGAATTCGACCTTGCCCATGATCCTGGGCATCAGGGTCGCGTTCGGCTTGTCGGCGATCTCTTCGGGCACGTCGAGCAAGCCGAAGATGCGTTCGCCGCCCGCGATCGCGCTCTGCACGTTCGTCCACAGCACCGCGATCTGGGTGATCGGCTGGCTGAAGCGCTGCACATACTGCACGAACGCGAATACTGTTCCCAGCGTGATCCCAGTGATGCCCAATACGGGCGTATCCTGCAGCAGCGCCAGACCACCGACGATCACCACCACGCCGAGCGCGACATAGCCAAGCGCCTCCAGCACCGGGTTGAGCGCGCTGGTGAAGGCGGCTGCGCGGATATTGGCGGCGCGGTTCGCCTCGTTGACGAGGCGGAATTCCTCGATCGTCTCGTCCTCGCGGTTGAACGCCTGGACTTCACGCGCGCCCGCAATATTCTCTTGCAGCTCGGCGTTGACGCTGCCCATCTCTCGACGGGTCTTGCGAAAGGCGCGCCGCGCCTGATTACTGATCCACACCGTAGCGATGAACATGATCGGCACGACCGCCAGGCTCACCAGCGAGTAGGCGACGTTGTTCTGAAACATCTTGATCGCCAGCCAGCCCATCAGCAGCGCGCCGCCGATCACCTGGAGCAGCGCAAAGCTGAACGCCTGGGCGATCTGCTCGGTGTCGCTGGTGATGCGACTCATCAGGTTGCCGGCTTCGTTTTCAGCGTAGAAATTGAGCGACAGCCGCTGCAATTGGTTGAACAGATCGAGTCGCATGGTGCGCAGCACGCGCTGACCGCTGGCGCTCATGGCGTAGAATGCCATCCCCGCCAGCACCGCGCCGAGTACGAACAGACCCAACAGGATCAGCGCGATCGATCCGACGCCGACGATCTTGGCTTCGGCGGTCATGTCGGTGGTCAGCGCCAATGGGTCGAACCAGCACACGCTGTTGGGCTGTGGGAACAGGTAGCAGTCCACCGCCTGACCGATATAGTCCGGCGCGATCACCTGCGTCCAGGTCTGGATCATGATCAGGATCAGCGCGATCGCCACACCGACCCACGTCTTGCTGAAATAGCCCGCGAATCGGCTGAGGGTAGCGCCGATGTTCGCGGCTTTGCTGCTTTCCTGTTCAAACATACGGCGTCCGCCGTCCATACCCATCATGATTGCGTCGTCCCTTCTGCGCTGACCGCTGCCATTTCCGAGGTCAGTTCGGCATCGCCTACCAACTGTGAATTGTAAATGTCGGCGTAGATGGCGCTGTGTTCCATCAGGTGTTCGTGCTTGCCCGTCTCGACCACCTTGCCCTTGTCCAGCACCAGGATCAGGTCGGCGTTGACCACCGTCGAGATACGCTGCGCGATCACGAACGAGGTGCGCCCCTGCATCAGTTTATCGAGCGCTTTCTGAATCTTGTACTCGGTGATCAGGTCAACGCTGCTGGTCGAGTCGTCGAGGATCAGCAGACGTGGATCGAGCAGCAGGGCACGGGCGATAGCGAGGCGCTGTTTCTGTCCGCCCGACAGGGTGGTGCCGCGCTCACCGACCGGGGTGTCGTACCCTTGCGGAAATTTGACGATGTACTCGTGCGCTTCAGCGGCGGTGGCGGCGGCGATCACCTGTTCGTCGGTGGCGTCAGGACGACCAAAGGCGATATTGTCGCGGATGGTGCCGCTAAACAGGTTGGTCTCCTGCAGCACGATGCCGATCTGCGAACGCAGGCTGTCGATGGTCACGTCGCGCACGTCGTGCCCGTCGATCAGGATGGCGCCCTCGGTGGCGTCGTAAAAGCGCGGGATCAGGTTGATGATCGTCGTCTTGCCGGAGCCGGTGCCGCCGAGCAGGGCGACCGTCATACCGGGTGCAGCCGTGAAGCTGACATTTTCCAGCACCGGGTCGGACGAGCTGAAATAGCGGAAGCTCACATCCTTGAATTCGACCGCGCCCGTCAGTTGTGTCAGGGTGAGCGCATTCGGCTTTTCTTCGATGTCGCTCTTGGCGTCGAGAATCTCGAAAATGCGATCGGCGGATGCCGCCGCCTGCGCCAGCAGTGAGATGATGAAGCCGAGCTGTCCGAGCGGGAAGAAGATGTAGACCACATAGAGGCTGAACAACTGATAGTTGCCCAGGGTCAGCGAGCCTTCGATGATCTGGCGCCCGCCAAAGTAGAGCAGGGCAGCCTGTCCCACCTGTGCCAGCAGGAAGATCACCGGGAACAGGAACGAGAAGGTGCGTGCTACCTGGAGCTGCTGCTCCAGCACCGCCTGATTGCGCACCGTGAAGCGCTGGCGTTCGTGTGCCTCGCGTGCGAACGCGCGCACCACGCGGATACCCGCCATATTTTCTTGCAGCACGGTATTGAGCGCCGACAGGCGTTCCTGGATCGCCACGAACAACGGCTGGACGACGATGCCGAAGATCATGAAGACGAGGATCGCTACAGGCAGGATTGGCAGTACCACCAACGTCAGCTGCCAGTTGGTCAGGAACAGGATGATCAGCGTGGCGATCAACAGCAGGAACGCCTGGGCAGCCAGGATCAAGCCCTGCGCGATGAACACGCGCACGCGCTCCACATCGTCGGTGGCTCGGATCATCAACTGACCGGTCTGGTTGCGGTCGTAGTAGCTGAAGCTCAAACGCTGAATCTTCTCGAAAATCTGATTGCGAAAGTCGAAGGCAATTCCTTGGGAGGTCGCTTCCGAAAGATACGCCTGTACGAAGGCAAATACACCGCGCAGTACCGAGAAAATCACGATCAGGATGGTGGCATTGACCAGAAAGGTCACGCCGTTGTCCGCGAAGCTTTGCAGTTCATCGATACTGTAGCCGGCAGCGCGCGCCGCGATCGGCTGTGCCAGGGCGGGGAGACCAAAAATGGTCCTGGCGGTGAAGCCGTCAGTGATGGCGTTGACCATATTCTGGAGTAGCTGCGGCACGGCGAGCTGTGCCAGAGTCGCCACGACGAGCGCGATATACGCCGGAATATTGGTGCCTTTATGTCTGCCTAGATAACGGATCGCGCGTCCCAGACCGCCGTTGCCGCGACTGCGTGCGGGGCGTCCGCGCCCCTGCCGACCTGCTGCTTGTGCTTGCAAGGCTGCACCTCTCTCTACAATGGTTTGCCCTGCTAACGATAGGCGCGACTAACGTTTAAGTCAATAGACAGAAAGGTTAGGGAATAGGCGGGTTCGTTAAACCTGTTCGCTGTTGCACGGGGGTCGCTTGCCGTTGACCTCCACTTGACCTCCACATCCATTGTGGGTGCCGATTGCCAAGCGCCGATCCGACAGGTAGACTCGCACGCACAGGTAAAAAACGAGTCTGTCATCAATACGATGAGGACGGCTGCAATGGCTAATTTTCCAAGAATCAATCAGTTGATCGCCGATTTATGCGAGGGCGACGTGTTGCGCCAGCAGCGGGCAAAACGCTCGTTGATGGCGTTGGACGATCCAGAAGTGCTGCCCGCGCTGGTCAGGCGGCTCGATCACCCGGATATGGGCGTGCGTTTGACGCTGGTCAGCCTGATCCTGCAGTTCGACGACACGCGCGCGGTGCCGCCGCTGATCGAGCTGTTGCAGGTCGATCCTGAGCCGGGCGTGCGCGCCGCTGCTGCCGAGGCGCTCGGTGAGCTCGGTGGTGACGACTCATCTGCCTCGCTGGAATGGGCGCTGCTGCACGACCCTGACAGCATCGTCCGCGCCGAAGCCGCCAACGCGCTCGGCACGATCGCCGATGTGCGCTCGACCGAGACGCTGATCCGAGCGCTCGGTGAAAAAGAGACCGAGGTCTGGCACGCTGCCGGGGAAGCGCTGTGGCAAATCGGAGAGGATGTCATGCCGCGTGTGATCGACGCGCTGATCGATCGTGATCATGAGCTGCGCAAGGCGGCGCTGCGCGCAGTGCTGTGGCTGTCGATCGATGCCGACGAGGAAGAACCGCTGCCGCTGGACGATCTCGGCTGGGTCGAGACCTGGGGCTGGTGGAATTGATGGCATGGCAGGCATACCACGCCAGGCACCTACGCTTAGAATCTGCTGAATGTTGATGCGGCGCGGGCGCGGGTGGGATATGCTACACTCACATCATGCACCCGCTTAGGGTGCTGTTTTGCATACTCAAGGAGCGATAATCCATGCCCGCACGTCATGCACACGCGCAGTGGAACGGGAATCTCAACGAGGGTAACGGCACAGTCAAGGTCGGCAGTGGTGCATTTGAAGGCGCCTACTCGTTCAATTCGCGCTTTGGGGAAGGTGATCCTCAGGTCAACCCGGAAGAACTGCTCGGCGCCGCCCACGCGGGTTGTTTCTCGATGGCGCTGGCTGCCCGTCTGTCGCGTGAAGGACACACCGTCAATTACGTGCGCACGACCGCGATGGTGCATCTCGACAAAGGCGACAGCGGCTTTGGCATCAGCAAAATCGATCTGGTGACCGAGGGCAGTGTCGATGGCGTCACCGCTGAATACTTCGCCCAGGCTGCCGACGAGACCAAGAGCGGCTGCATCATCTCGCGGGCGCTGGCGTCGGTGCCGATGACCATCAGCGCGACCCTGGCGTAAATACGCCGCATCCGCATCAGCCTTGACATTGACGGCTGGCACACTCGAAATGGGTGAGTCAGCCGTTTCTTTTTGTCCGGCTGTCTCAGCACGCGCGTGCGCGACCGACGTACACTGGTGTCTACTGTCAATCCCTGTCGAGCGACTAGGAAAGCGGGCGCATGGCGGAGTCTCTGATCCTCGTGACCGATGCTGGGCTGTACTGTCCGATCGGTGACTTTTACATCGACCCCTGGTTTCCAGTGCCGCGCGCGGTCGTCACCCATGCCCACGCCGATCATCTGCGCTGGGGATGCGGATCGTACCTCATCAGCGCCGACGGACTGCATGTCACGCGCGCGCGTCTCAGCGACGACGCTGCGATTCAGACCGCCGCCTATGGTGAAGCTGTGCTGCTCAATGGCGTGCGTGTCTCGCTGCATCCCGCTGGACATATTCTGGGATCAGCGCAGGTTCGCGTCGAATACGGCGGACAGGTGTGGGTGATCACAGGAGACTATAAGACCGAGATCGACGCCACCTGTGCCCCTTTTGAGCTGGTGCGCTGCCATACCTTTGTGACCGAATCGACCTTTGGACTGCCAATTTACCGCTGGCAGCCGCAGCGCACGATCTTCGACGATATCGACAGTTGGTGGCGTGCCAATCGCGACGCCGGACGCGCCAGCGTGATCTACGGCTATGCGTTGGGGAAGGCACAGCGCATCATCGCCGGGGTCGATCCGACCATCGGCGGCATTTACACGCATGGCGCCGTCGAACGAATCAACCGTGCCTATCGTGAATCAGGCGTGCAGCTTCCAGCTACGACTTACGCAGCGGCAGCGGGCAAGCGTGATTGGGGTGGCTCATTGATCGTCGCGCCGCCGTCCGCCAACGGTACGCCCTGGCTGCGACGCTTTGGCAATCTCTCGACTGCGTTCGCGTCCGGCTGGATGAGCATACGCGGCGCGCGCCGTCGTCGGTCGGTCGATCGCGGTTTCGCCTTGAGCGATCATCTCGACTGGGACAATCTGATGCGCGTGATCGATGGCACAGGCGCTGAGTCGGTGTGGGTGACACATGGCTATACCGCTGTCGTCACGCGCTGGCTGACCGAGCGCGGCATCGACGCGCGTATCGTCACGACCCGCTATGAAGGCGAAGCGATCGAAGCCGCCGAGTCGGTCGAGAGCGATGAGCTGACCGATCCCGTGATCGCACCACCCGCATCGGATGGTATTGCTGGAATAGCAGGTGACTTATGAAGCAGTTCGCGGCGCTCTACGCCGCGCTCGACTCGACCACCAGGACCAACGAAAAAGTAGCAGAACTGACCCGTTATTTCGCAGCCGCTTCCGCTGATGATGCGGCATGGGCGCTGTATTTTTTAAGCGGACGGCGGATCAAAGGACTGATCAACAGCCGCAAGCTGCACACCTGGGCGATCGAGGGGGCGGGCATCCCGGAATGGCTGTTCGGAGAGTGTTACGACGCGGTCGGCGATATCGCGGAGACGATCGCGCTGCTGCTGCCGCCACCCGACCTGACCGATGATCGCACGCTGACACAATGGGTCGAGGCGCACCTGCTGCCCTTGCGCAGGCAGGACGAAGCCGGACAGCGCGAGTCGATGCGTGACGCCTGGCGTCGTCTTGACGGCACCGCGCGTTTCGTGTGGAACAAGCTGATAACGGGCGGCTTTCGTGTCGGAGTCTCACAGTTGTTGATCGTGCGATCGATCGCGGAGGTCAGCGGCGCCGATCGCGCGGCAGTCGCGGGACGGCTGATGGGGGAGTGGAGTCCATCGGCGGACTTTTGGCATATGCTGACGGCGCGTGAAGGCACCGAACGCGCACCCAGCCAGCCCTATCCATTTTTCCTGGCGCACGCTCTGTCCAGCGACGCCGGTGCGGCGGCGATCGAAGCGGCATTGGGTGATCGCGCGCTGTGGCAGGTGGAATGGAAATGGGACGGCATTCGTTCGCAGGTGATTCGCCGTGCCGGACAGACCTTTATCTGGTCACGTGGCGAAGAGCTGGTCACGGAAAGGTTTCCAGAGCTTGCCGCCGCTGCCGAGCGGCTGCCCGACGGCACCGTATTGGACGGCGAAATCCTCCCCTGGGATGCAACGATCGATACGGTCATGCCTTTTGCACAGCTCCAGCGGCGCATCGGACGCAAGACGCTTGGCAAGAAAATCCTTTCCGAGGTGCCGGTGATCGTCGTGGTCTACGATCTGCTGGAAGAGAGTGGTGTCGATGTGCGCAATCTGCCACTGCACCAGCGGCGCACGCGCTTGGAGTCGCTGCTGCACGATCTTGACGACCCCCGGCTGCGTCCCTCCCCGATCGTGAGCGAGCCGAATTGGGACGCGCTGGCGGTGGAACGGGCGCAGGCGCGTGCTACTGGGGTCGAAGGGTTGATGATCAAGCGACTCGACTCGCCCTTCGGAGTTGGGCGCACGCGCGGCGACTGGTGGAAATGGAAGATCGAGCCGCTGACCGTCGATGCGGTGCTGATCTACGCACAGCGCGGCAGCGGCAAGCGCGCCAGTCTGTACACCGACTATACCTTTGGCGTGTGGGACGAAAATGGCGTGCTGGTGCCATTTGCGAAGGCGTACAGCGGCTTGACCGACGAGGAGATCGGGCGTGTCGATGCTTTCATCCGTCGCAACACGCAGGAGAAATTCGGTCCGGTGCGGACGGTCAAACCGGAGCTGGTCTTCGAGCTGGCGTTCGAGGGTATCCAGCGATCGGCGCGCCACAAATCAGGGATCGCGGTGCGCTTTCCGCGGATACTGCGTTGGCGCACCGATAAACGTATCGAAGATGCCGATTCTCTGGCGACCATCCGCGCTCTGCTGCCCCCGGAGACAACGTAGCGAATTATAAAAACGGGTAGGAATGGAAAATTGAGCAATAATGTGAGCGGCTTAGACCAGATAGAAGGCTATTTTGCGTCAAGAGGATGGGCGCCCTTCGCATTTCAGCGTGAGGCATGGCATGCCTACAGCGCAGGTGAGAGCGGGTTGATCCACGCCGCGACTGGGACAGGCAAGACGCTGGCAGTCTGGCTGGGTATCCTGTCAGCATGGCTCGACGCGCCGGGTACGGTCACGGCGCCGCCGCTGCAGGCGCTGTGGATCACGCCATTACGGGCGCTGGCTGCCGATACCGCCGCTTCTCTGCAAGAACCGCTGACGGCGTTGAACATCCCCTGGACGCTGGAGACACGCACGGGCGACAGCTCGTCTACGGTGCGCGGACGCCAGCGCAAACGCCTGCCTTCGGCACTGGTGACGACGCCGGAAAGTCTGACGCTTTTCCTGGCGCGCGCGGATGGACAGACGCTCTTTAGCGATCTCAAGCTGATCGTAATCGATGAGTGGCACGAGCTCATCGGTAGCAAACGCGGCGTGCAGACTGAGCTGGCGCTGGCGCGACTGCGGCGCTGGTGTCCTGAGGCGCGCGTATGGGGGGTGAGCGCGACGCTCGGCAACCTCGATGTCGCGCTGCGGGCGCTCCTCGGCATTGCCGACTTCGAGACAGGCGAAATTCGCCGGGGGCTGTTGATTCAGGGACACGAACCCAAAGCCATCCGCGTCGAGTCGATCCTGCCCCGGCGTATCGAGCGCTTTCCCTGGGCGGGGCACCTGGGACTGGCGCTGCTGGATGAGGTAATCGCCGTGATCGCGCGCGGACGGACGGCGCTGGTGTTCACCAACACCCGTGCGCAGGCGGAAATATGGTATCAGGCGATCCTCGACCGCCAGCCGGACTGGGCGGGCGAGGTGGCGCTGCATCACGGCTCGCTGGATGCCGATTCGCGTCGGTGGGTGGAGGCGGCGTTGAAAGAAGGACGACTGCGCTGCGTCGTCTGCACGTCGAGCCTGGACTTGGGTGTCGATTTCGCGCCGGTGGACAGCGTGATCCAGGTTGGCAGCCCTAAAGGGGTGGGGCGGCTGCTGCAACGTGCTGGACGCAGCGGGCATCAGCCTGGTATCGAGAGCAAGGTGACCTGTGCGCCTACGCACGCTTTCGAGCTAATCGAGGCGGCTGCCGCGCGCGACGCTATGCTGTCCGGTCGCGTGGAGCCGCGTATCCCCGTAGAAAATGCGCTCGATGTGCTGTCGCAGCACCTCGTGACGATCGCCTTGGGGGGTGGCTTTACCCCCGACGACCTGTACCGAGAGGTCAGGACCAGCTACGCCTATCGATCGCTCACCCGCGCTGCTTTCGAGTGGACGGTCGGCTTTGCGGCGGATGGCGGCGCGCTGGCTGCCTACCCCGAATACCATCGCCTGACGCGCACGGACGAGGGGCGCTACATCGTCGATCGTCCTGATGTGGCGCGTGTGCATCGCATGTCGATCGGGACGATCGTCAGCGAGGCGTCGCTCAAAGTGCAGTTCATGAAAGGCGCCGCGCTCGGACACATCGACGAGTCGTTCGCGGCACGGTTGCAGCCGGGCGACAAATTTACCTTTGCCGGGCGGGTGCTGGAATTCGTGCGCGTGCGCGACATGACCGCCTGGGTGCGGCTGGCACGCAGCAAGCGGGCGATCGTCCCACGCTGGTTTGGCGGTGGCTTTCCGCTGTCGGCGGAGCTTGCCAGCGCGGTGCGCGCGCAGTTGGATGCGGCGATCGCTGGACGTTACGAGTCGCCAGAAATGGTCGCGGTCAAACCGATCCTCGATCTCCAGGCGAAATGGTCGCGTATCCCGGCGTCCGATGAGACGCTGATCGAGCGCACGACCACACGCGACGGCAATCATATTTTCATATTTCCATTTGGCGGCAAGCTGGTCAACGAGGGCTTGGCGGCGCTGTGCGCGACCCGTCTCAGTCGGCGCTCACCGATCACTTTCACCATTGCGGTTAACGATTATGGTTTTGAACTGCTGTCACCTGACCCGATTCCCATTCACGAGGCGATCGACGCCGGGCTGTTCACCACCGCCAACCTGACCGAGGATATTCTCGCCAGCCTCAACGCGGGCGAGCTGGCTCGTCGTCAGTTTCGAGAGATCGCGCGCATCGCCGGACTGGTCATTCAGCGTTTCCCTGGCGGTCAAAAATCTGCCAAACAGCTTCAGGCTTCGACCGGGTTGATCTACGATGTGTTCGAGCAGTACGATCCCGGCAACCTGCTGCTGCTGCAAGCGCGCTATGAAGTCCTGGAGCGTCAGCTAGAGGTGTCGCGTCTGGTGAATACGCTCGACCGCATCAACGCCGGACGGCTGACCGTGATCGACGTGCTCCGTCCGACTCCGCTGGCGTTTCCACTGATCGTCGAGCGCATTCGTGAGACGATTAGCAGCGAGACGCTGGCGGATCGTGTCGCCAAAATGCAGCTCGCCCTCGAACGCGCCACCGCTGCGTTATAATCGAGACAAAGCAGGCGCTGCGAGGACAGCATGACCACCATCACGATCGTCGATGAAACCCTGACGCTGCTGCCCGACGCGGCGCTCTATTGGGCACGCACGCACACGCTGTTCATCGCAGATGTGCATCTGGGCAAGACCGACTCGTTCAGGCGGGCGGCGCTGGCGGTGCCATCAGGCACGACCCTGAAAGACCTGGCGCGTTTGACACGGCTGATCACCACTTACGATGTGCGCCGGGTGATCGTGCTGGGTGACCTGCTGCACGCCTATGGCTCGCTCTCACAGTCGGCATTGGCTGCTTTTGGCACCTGGCGCGCGGCACATGTCGATCTCGAACTGGTGCTGATTCGCGGTAATCATGACCGGGCGACTGGCGATCCCCCAAAGTCGTGGGGCTTCGACGTGCATCATCCTGGCATCGTGATAGCGCCGTTTGTGCTGCATCACGAACCGCCGCGCAGCGTGCCAACGGCGGGTTACGCGCTGTGCGGGCATCTGCATCCCGGCGCGCATCTGATCGGTCAGGGACGGCAGCAAATGGTGCTGCCGTGTTTCTGGTTTCAGCCCAAAGTAGGGGTGCTGCCCGCGTTTGGCAGTTTCACGGGGACAGGTGGCATTCGACCCACCGAGGGCGATGCGGTCTACGTGATCGCCGACGGCATCATCATGTCTTTTGCATAATACGAATGCGCATATCAGACCAAAAATGCACTGATGGTGAGACCGAGTGCCCATCCGATCACCAGCCAAAACCCGAAGGCGCCATGCAAGCGCGCCGTGCGTCCCTGTGCCTGGTGCAGCAGCGCGTTGTCGCGGCTGGTATCGATGATGCGGATTAGTTTGAACGCTTCGGGCAAGGTCAGCGTGACCAGGATCGTCGTGACCGGCATGATCCGCGCCGCGATCAAGACCAGAACCGCGACATACGCGCCCCCAACCAGCAGACGATATTCCCAGCGCGCCGCGCGCAAACCGAATAATACCGCCAGCGTGCGCTTGTTGACCGCACGATCGGAGTCGATGTCGCGCACGTTGTTGGCGTGCAGGATCGCCGCCACCATGAAGCCGATCGGGATGCCGACAACCAGAGGCAGCGTGGAGAATTCGCGCGCCATGACGTAATATGCGCCCAGCACCATCAGCGGACCCATGAACACGAATACCGCCAACTCGCCTAAGCCATTGTACGCCAGCGGAAACGGACCCGCCGTGTAGGTGATCACCACCAGCACGCCTCCCAGTCCGATCCACAGCAGCAGCGTTCCGCTCTGAGTCAGTAGGAACAAGCCGATGAGCGCGCCCATCAGCAGCGTGACGATCGCACCGATTAAGACCTGGCGCGGTGTGAGAATGCCCTGTTTCAGGATCATCCCCTGACCGGACTGCTTCAGGTCTTCGGCGCCGCGCCGAAAATCGACATATTCGTTGATCAGATTGGCGGCGATCTGCAGCAGCAGCGCAGCGATCAGCGATAGCGCGAAGCGGGGCAGGTCGAAGACGCGGCTTTGAATCGCCAGCGCCGCCGCCGCGCCCAGTGGGACGTAGGTCGCGGTCAGCGTGCGCGGACGAGCGGCGCGATACCATGCCTGGAGAGGGGTGAGGGTGAGCGGTGTCATGATTTCCAATTCGTCAGCTTGTGAATAGTGTAACAAAAAAGGCTGCGCCCGGCGAATGGGGCGCAGCCTCTCACGATGTCAAGAATTCTGCGCCACCTCGTCTGGCGTGCTGCCCGCCTCACCCAGCAGCGCCAATACCTCGTGGTAGAGCGCGCCATTGGTGGCAAATGACTCGGCGCCATCGATGCGGCTGACGCCTTTCCAGTCGGTGAAAGTGCCGCCCGCTTCGGGCAGGATGACTGCAAACGGGGCGCAGTCCCAGATCGCCATCCAGGGATCGATCATCATCTCGGCGCGCCCGGTCGCTACCAGCGCGTAACCATATGAGTCGCCCCAGGTGCGTTGAAAATAGGTCGCCGCGACAACGCGCTGCCAGGAGTCTTCGCGTTCGCCCCAGGTGTTGAAGTCGCTGGTCAGGGCGATCGCGTTTTTCAGTTCCCCTGTGGACGAGACGCGCGCACGTCGTCCATTCCAAAAGGCGCCGCCGCCTTTGCGAGCGTAGACCGTCTCGTTGAGCGCGGGAAAGTGCGCCACGCCGACGAGCGGATGATTGTTTTCGTCCACCAGCGCCAGCAGACAGCCATACAGGGGCACGCCGTGCGTGAACGACTTGGTGCCATCGATCGGGTCGATGATCCAGGTCATGCCGCTGCCGCCGGGCTGTGCGCCGTATTCCTCCCCGATCAGCCCGTCGGACGGATAGCGGGTGTGGATGATTTCACGCAGATATTCTTCCGCCATGCGATCCGCTGCCGTCACCGGGCTGTCATCTCCCTTCCGCTCGATGGCGATGCTGCGCTGAAACATGCCCAGGGTGATCCTCCCGGCTGCAAAGGTGGCGTCCAGCGCAAATGTGAGTGCATTGTCCAGTAATTGTTCTGATATGTCCATCGTTGTCACTCCGTGATACCATTCGTGTCTAGTCAATTCTGCAATTGTGATCCCATCGTTGATTGATTGCCCAGTGCCAAAAGGACAAACATGGCGACCCAAACTCAACTTGACAGCGTCCTCAACGACCCGATGAGGATCAAGACTATTCGCGCACTGGCGCTTTTTGATTCGCCCAGCGAAGAAGCCTTCGATCGCCTGACCCGTTTGGCGAGTCGGATCGTCCATGCGCCCGTGTCATTGGTGTCGCTGGTGGACAATAAACGGCAGTGGTTCAAGAGTATCGTCGGCTTGCCGGAACCCTGGCGCAGCCAACGGCAAACACCCCTGTCACATTCTTTTTGTCAGCATGTCGTCGCTACCAACAAGCCGTTGGTGGTATCGGACTCGCGTCAGGTCGATTTTCTAAAAGACAACATGGCGATCCCTGATTTGAACGTAATCGCCTATCTGGGGATGCCACTCACGACGAAAGACGGTTATGGATTGGGATCATTCTGTGTCATCGACGGCGTGCCGCGCGATTGGACGGAAGATGAGATCGCCATGCTCGAAGACCTTGCGGCGATCACGATGGCACTGATCGATATGCGCGCAGAAATGATTGACATGCAAAAGCTAGGACAGAGCAAGCTCGAAGCGCGAACAAATGAACTCAAAGAGGTGCGGGCACGTGCTGGCGATGACTATCGAGATGTTTTAGAAAAGGTAGTCACGCTGCTCGCCAATCATCAGCCGCCGGAGCTGATCACGAGCTTTATCCTCAGCACACCGCAGTACTCCATTAGGCGTTAGGGATAAACAAAGGGGACCTGGCATCTGCCAAGTCCTCTTTCAAAAGTCGTCGCCTCTAACCCAATGGTTCCAACGGCTCCTTGCGGTTGGCGACGAATATTTTCGGTCCCTCGGTCGGCGCCGCCCACTTGACTGCGTTGGCGATCACACGACGAATCTCCGGCTGGAAATAGACCGGATGTGTCTCATGACCGGGGCTGAAGTAGAAAATCTTGCCCCGTCCGCGGTAGAAGCAGCAGCCGCCGCGAAAGACCTCACCACCCTGGAACCAATTGACGAACACCAGCGAGTCCGGTTCAGGGATGCCGAATGGTTCACCGTACATCTCATGATTGGGGATCTCGAAGTGATCCGGAATACCCTCAGCGATTGGATGCGCTGGGTTGACGACCCATACCCGTTCGCGTTCGCCCACCTCGCGCCATTTCAGGTCGCAGGTGGTGCCCATCAATTTCTTGAATACTTTGGCGTAGTGTCCGCTGTGCAGCACGATCAGCCCCATGCCATCCAGCACCCGCGCCGCGACTCGCTCGACCACCTCGTCCTTGACTTCACCATGCGCCATATGACCCCACCACAGCAGCACATCGGTCTGCGCCAGCACGTCCTCGGACAGACCGTGTTCCGGGTCATCCAGGGTGGCATAGCCGACCTGGGCATAACCATGTTCGCGTAAGCCGTCACCAATGACCGTGTGAATGCCGTTCGGATACACGGCGATCACCTTGTCGTGATGCTTTTCATGCCGAAATTCATTCCAGACTGTCACTCGAATATCGCTCATTCAGACTCTCCTGTGCCCGCGAAATGCGCAGTGCCGCTAATCAATAATGTGAGACGGACGCATTGTGATGCGTCTCTACTGTACCGTGGAAACCTGCGACTAATGTTCGCCCAGATACACCTGGCGCACCATATCGTTATCCAGCAGCGCGCTCCCAGTGTCGCTCAGGACGACTTCCCCCGTTTGCAGCACATAGCCGCGATGCGCGATCTCCAGCGCCATGAGCGCGTTTTGCTCGACCAGCAGGATCGTCTTGCCCGCTTCTTTATTGACGCGCACGATGATGTCGAAAATTTGCTCGACCAGCACAGGTGCCAGCCCCATCGAGGGTTCGTCGAGCAGCAGCACGTCGGGATCACTCATCAGGGCGCGGGCGATCGCGAGCATTTGTTGTTCGCCGCCGGAAAGCGTGCCGCCTTTTTGCGCGATCCGTTCTTTCAGGCGCGGAAACAGCACATAGGCTTGCTCCGTGCGCGCCAGAATGGTCGCGCGGTCGCGCACATTCCAGGCGCCGATCTCCAGATTTTCACGCACGGTCAGCAGCGGAAAGATGCGTCTTCCTTCGGGTACATGCCCGACGCCGCGCGCCGCCACCAGATGTGACTTCAAGCCGACGATGCTCTCTCCTCGCAGCATCACCGATCCCTGACGCGGCTTGACCATACCGCTGATCGTGCGCAGGGTAGTGCTTTTGCCCGCGCCGTTGGCGCCGATCAAGGTGACGATCTCACCCTGATGCACGATCAGCGAGATGCCATGCAGCGCGCGGATGTTGCCGTAATAGGTGTGCAGTCCCTCGATCGCCAGGACGGGAGTCGGTTGCGTGGCTGTAGTCATCGAGCTGCCTTTGATTTTTCGGCGTTCGGGTCGTTGGGGTCGATACCGCTGGCGGCGCCGCGTCCGAGATAGGCTTCGATCACGCGCGGGTTGGCGCGGATGTCCGCTGGGGCACCGTCCGCAATTTTTTCACCGTAGTCCAGCACGCTGATATGCTCGCTGATGCCCATGACGACGCGCATATCGTGTTCGATCAGCACGACCGTGATGCCGAGTTCGTCGCGCACGCGCCGAAAGAGGTGCATAGCATCGGCGCTCTCGTTGGGGTTCATACCAGCGGTCGGTTCATCGAGCAGGACGAGCTTAGGATCGCTCGCCAGCGCACGCGCAATTTCGACGCGGCGCTGATCGCCGTAGGGCAGATTGCGGGCAATTTCATCGCCTTTTCCGGTCAAGCCGACAAAATCGAGCAGCGCGATCGCCTTCTCGCGCAGCGCGAATTCCTGCGTGTAAAATCCACGCGGGCGCACCAGCGTCTCGAACATCGACATGCGCAGCCGTGCGTGCGCGCCGACCATGACATTTTCGATCACGGACATATTGGAAAAGAGGCGGATACTCTGGAAGGTGCGCGCCATTCCCGCCGCGTTGACCTGATCGGGTCGCATGCCCAGGAGCGATTTGCCGCCAAAGCTGACCTCGCCTCCGTCGGGCTTGTAGATACCTGTGAGCAGGTTGAAAAATGTCGTCTTGCCGGCGCCGTTGGGTCCGATAATGGCGCTGATACTCTGATCTGCAATGCCCAGGCTGACGCCACGCACCGCGCGAATACCCCCAAACGATTTACTCAAGTCGCGTACATCGAGCAGCATGGCGTCAGTCTCCTGCCGCTGGAGCGGATACAACGGATGATGGCGTTCCGGCGTTAAGCGCGCGCTGTTCGGCTTCGAGCTTGCGGCGCGTTTCTGGCAGCAGTCCTTTGGGGCGGAACAGCATCATCAGAATGAGCAGCAGCCCGAACAGGAATTGCTCGTATTTGACGGGTTCGAGTTCCGAGGGCCAGTTGCGGATCGGAAAATTAAGTATCGGCACGATATAGTCGATATTACGCAGCGTGTTCAATTGTTGTGAGAAATTTTTCAGCACATGCAATTGCAGCAGTGTGACGACGACGGCGCCCAACAGCACGCCGCGCACGCTGCCCAGTCCGCCGACGATCACCATCGCCAGGATCGAGATCGAGTTGAGCAAACTAAACGAATCCGGGCTGACAAATGTCTGCTTGGCGCCGTACAGCACGCCGATCGCCCCGGCAAAGGCGGCGCCAGTGGCAAAAGCGATCAGCTTCATTTTCACCAGCGGCACGCCCATCGCAATCGCAGCGACCTCATCCTCACGGATGGCAGTCCAGGCACGTCCGATCACCGAATTTTGCAGCCGGGTGGCGATGATCAGGATGACGCCGAGCATGGCGATGGCGATGAAATAGAACAACAACTGCTGTGTGAGCGGCGCGATATTGCCGACTACGTTGATACCGAGACCATCCGCCAGATTGCCGACAAATGTGATGGCGCTCGGCGGCACCAGCGGTCTGCCGACATTGAGCAAACCCTGGCTGCCGTTGGTGAAGTTGATCGGATCATCGCCATTGCGCGCCAGGATGCGGATCAGCTCGCCAAAGCCGAGGGTGACGATCGCCAGATAATCGCCGCGCAGTCGCAGCACCGGCAAGCCGAGCAGCACGCCGACAGCAGCAGCGGCAATCACGCCGATGACGATGAAGATCATGAAGCCCAACCCCTGTGCATCAGGAGAGAGAACCCACCCGTTTTCCATGAAGACGGTCGGTGCCGTCGAGGTGAACATCGCCCACAGGTAGGCACCCACCGCGAAGAAAGCGATATAGCCCAGGTCGAGCAGCCCGGCAAAGCCGACTACTACGTTCAAGCCGAGTGCTAAGCCTGCGAAAATGCTGATCTGGATCGCCAGTTCGAGATAGCTGCTGTCATAAATGCCGATGACTGGCATGGCGATCAACAGCACGATAGCGATCAGGGTTATTTTCAGACGCATAGCCAGCGGTGACGCCAGGATGACCATCGGCGACATGACGAAAGCGGGGAAGACGATCAGGCTGTAGAGCGGAAAGAGCGTATCGGCGCGATCGAGCGAGAGCAGCGCCCCGACCGCGATCACAAGATACAGCACGATGAAAAATGCCGCGACCAGCGGGTGGCGCAGCCATTCCCAAAAGCCGCGCGGCTTTTGGGTGGGTTGGGGTGAGCGGTTGATGGTCGTCATGATGATCTACACCTTTTCGTCCACACGTTCGCCCAGCAAACCATTGGGGCGGAAGATGAGGATCAAAATTAGGACGGAGAATGTAAAAATATCGGTGTAGCGCTGACCGAGCGCCGGGAAGTAAGCGAGCGTGCCATTTAGGAAAGACTCGACCATGCCGAGCATCAGTCCGCCCAGCAGCGCGCCCGTGACATTGCCGATCCCGCCCAGCACGGCGGCGGTGAAAGCTTTCAAGCCGGGAATGAAGCCGACGTAAGGCGTGACCGTCCCGGCGTTCAGCCCGAACAGCGCCCCCGCGCCTCCGCCAAACGCGCCGCCGATGAAAAAGGTGATGGCGATCATCAGATTGACGTTGATACCCATCAAGCCCGCCGTCGCCTGATCCTGCGAGACCGCGCGAATGCCGCGCCCGATCTTGGTGCCGTTGACAAAATAATTGAGCAGCACCAGCATGATCGTCGCCGCCACAACGATGATCACCACCGTGACACGCACATTGACGTTGTTGGCGCCGTCCTCGATCACATCGAGGTCGGTATTGTTCACCAGTACCGATTCATACTCGGTCTCGCCGCTGCGGATGTCGCGTATCTTCACTGATTCGCCGCCGACGGTGACGCCGCCGACGGTAATCGTGCTGTAGGTCACGTCCTCGACCTGCCACTCGTCCAGCACGGTGCCGTCGGCGGTGATCTGTCCGTAGGAGGTGCCGCCGATGTTGAAGCCGCCAACGACGGGTCCGTTGAAGGTGAGTGCGATCGGGCTGCCCAGATAGGGCAGTTCGCGGGTGGGATAGGTCATATTGAAGGGCTGACCGGAGATCGCCAGCAGCGCGCGGGTGGCGTCGATCAGCACAAACGATAGCCCGATCGCGGTGATCAGCGGCACGAGACGCGGCGCGCCGCGCAGCGGACGATAGGCGACGCGCTCGATCACCACCGCCAGCGTGCCGCTGACCAGCATCGCCGTCAGTACCATCGCTGGTATCAATACGAACGGGCTGATCTCGCCGATCGCGCCTGAGCTGGCGAGCAGATTGGTCAGTACGTAGCCCGCGACCGATCCGACCATGAAGATTTCGCTGTGGGCGAAATTGATGAATTTGAGTACGCCATACACCAGCGTATAGCCCAACGCGATCATGGCATAGACAAAGCCGATGCCGATGCCACTGATGATCATGCCTGGAAGCTGTTTGGAGATTTGGTTGGCAAGAAAAATATCTCTGTCAGGATCAGGGACGGGAAAGATCAGGGCGACAGCGTAGGCGATCACGGTCAGCAGCAGCGCGGCGCCGATCACGAACACCAGAATTTGCCCGATCGGAAAAATAATATAGCGATAAAACCAGTTATCACGGATGGCTTGCAGGGTCGGGTTGACGCGCCGTACTTCGGTCGTGCTGGTGCTGCCCGCGGGCGGGCGGGGCGTGAGAGAGTCCGTCGTCATCATGTCCTCAGCGGTGAACGAGAAAAATATATCGAGGCGGAGCGACGTGCGCCCCGCCTCGACATGCAGCATCAGCCAGGTGGCTTCAGCTGCTCATTGCCGCCGCCATGAGCGGGGACGGGATCGCCTGGGTGGACAGGACTTCGTTGCTGTTCCATTCCGCATCGTCAGCCGACACGACCTGGAGGATGTAATAGTTGGCGAGTTCCGGGTCACCATTTTCGTCGAAGGTCACCGAACCAGCCAGACCTTCAAATTCTTCGGTGGCGCGGATCGCTTCAGCGACCTGGGCACGGGTCGGCAGTTCGCCGCCGTTGGCTTCGATCGCGGCGGCGATGCCCGCGAGCGCGATCGCGGTCGAGTCGTAGGCTTGGGCGCCGAATGGCTGCACGCCTTCACCGAATTTCTCTTCGTAATCGAGCGCGAACTGCTCGGCAGCTTCGTAGACGGTGACCGGAGCGGCAACCGAGGTGTAATAGGTGCCGACGCCTGCATCACCGGCGAGCTTGGCGAATTCCGACGAGTCGAAGCCATCTGGTCCGACGAAGAAGCCTTCATAACCAGCCGAACGCGCCTGGCTGATGAAGATACCCGTCTGCGAATAGATGCCGCCGAAGTAGATCAAATCCGGTTCCTGAGACAGGATCGGCTGGAGGATGCCGTCGAAGTTGGACGCTTCTTCGGTGCCCTCGAAACCGAGGACTTCCAGACCCTGCGCTTCGGCTTCGATCTGGAAGAATTCGGCGACGCCCTGACCATAGGCGGTGGTGTCGTGCAGCACATATACGGTCTCGACGCCCTCGAGCGTGGCGGCGAAAGCGGCACCAGCGGCGCCCTGGGTATCGTCACGTCCGCAGATGCGGTTGACGGTCAGGTAGCCACGGTCGGTGATGTTGATGTTGGTATTGGCGGGGGAGACCATCGCCAGGTCGTTGTCGTTGTAGACTTCCGACGACGGCAGGGCGACACCGCTGTTCAAGTGACCGATGATCGCGAGGATCGCCGCATCGTTGACGATGTTGTTGGCATTGGCGACGCCGACATCCGAGGTGGCTTCATCGTCGAAGGGAATGAATTCGACGGTGTAGCCCAGTTCGTTGAGGGGTTCCTGGAGCTGCTCGATCGCCAGCTCGACCGAGTTGCGGATGCTGATGCCCAGCACCGACTGTGGCCCGGACAGCGGACTCTGCGACGCGATACGGATGACTTCCATATCCTGCGCCTGCACCATCGCCGCGCCGAGGGTCAGCACGAGCGACAACGCCAGCACGATCACAAAAAACTTCTTAGTACGCATAGACACTACTCCTAGAAATCATAGAGACAGCAGTCGAAGGGACGATCACCGCCTGACTGTTAAGGCTGAATCGTCCTATCGGGACAAGTATATCGAAATGACTTAAAGTTACAAGCATAGTGGCATCATGAAATAAGGGCGCATTTTGTACGCAAGCGCCAATACAGACCACTGGCGCCGTGCCGCGTGCTGCGTTATCGTCAGGGTCTACAACGTCCACGTATTGGGTCAGGTTTCTCATGATCGCAGCCAATCCACGCCTGCGCAGCGCAATTTATGGGATCGGCGCCGCCGCCATCTGGGGCGGGATGTATGTCGTGTCCGACCTGGTGCTGCCAGTGATCCCGCCGTTCACGCTGCTGTCGATCCGGCTGGCGATGGGACTGGTCGTGTTGTACTTCGTCGCACGATCGAGCGGCGCCCGGCTGCGTGTCAGCCGACCTGACGCGCTGCGTCTGCTGGCGGTCGGTCTGGTCGGCTTCGGCATCAGCGTGGGCGCGCAGTTTGTCGGCACCGACGCCTCGACCGCTGTCAATGGCACGTTGATCACCAGCGCGTCCCCCGCATTCATCCTGGTGTTTGCCGCGCTGCTGCTGCACGAACGGCTGACGCCGCGCCGGATCGCCTCGGTCGCGCTGGCGACAATCGGCGTGATTGTGATCATCGATCTGGCGAACGCCGATTTTTCGTCGCAGACTTTCTTTGGGGACGCGGCGCTGGCGGTCGCGGCGCTGTCGTGGGGATTGTATTCGGTGCTGGTGCGTCAGGTGAGCCTGAGCCTGCCCAATGTCAACACCACGATCATCACGCTCTATGGATTCGTCGGCGGACTGCTGCTGACCCTGCCCGCGTCGGCACTGGAACTACGCGATCGTCCAATCGGCGTGATCACGCCGCTGATCATCCTGGGAATCCTGTACCTGGGCGTCATCTCGACCGCGCTGGCGATGTGGCTGTGGGGGCGGGCATTCGCGCTGGTGGATGCCTCGGTCGCTTCGCTGTACTTCTTCGCACAGCCGCTTGTGGGAGCGCTGCTGAGTGTGCTGCTGCTCGGTCAGGTGATGACATCCAACCTGTGGATCGGCAGCGCGCTGATCATCGCCGGGGTGATTCTGGCGACAGTGCAGATTCGCCGCCGTGCGGGGGGCGCGGTATGATCTCGATTTTGGGCTATTTTTCGCGCATGATGGAGTTTTTACCGTGACAGATTACGCTCCCACCTCTGATAAACGTTTTACATTCGGCTTGTGGACAATCGGCAATATCGGGCGCGACCCGTTTGGCTTGCCGACGCGCGAGCCGATCTCGCCGTTCGATGTGGTGCGTCTGTTGGCGGAGGTCGGCGCCTATGGCGTCAACTTTCATGACAACGACCTGATCCCGATCGACGCCACCCCCGCCGAATACGATCGGCTGGTATCCGAATTTGCCAGAGTGCTGGCGGAAACCGGGCTGAAAATGCCGATGGCGACCGCCAACCTGTTCAGCGATCCCGCCTTCAAAGATGGTGCTTTCACCAGCAATGATGCGCGTGTGCGCGCCTACGCGCTGCAAAAAGTGCTGCGCACGCTCGATACGGCGATCGAATTGGGCGCGGAGGTATTCGTCTTTTGGGGTGGACGCGAGGGCACCGAGAGCGACGCGACCAAGAGTCCGCTGGACGCGGTGAAGCGTTACCGCGAGGCGGTCAATTTCGTCACGCATTATGCGCGCGGACAAGGCTACAACATCCGGTTTGCGATGGAGCCGAAGCCGAATGAGCCGCGCGGCGATCTGTATCTGCCCACTGTCGGCGCCATGCTCGGCTTCATCGCCACGCTCGATCACCCGGAGATGGTGGGAGTCAACCCGGAAGTCGCGCACGAGCATATGGCGGGCTTGAATTTCGTCCACGCGATCGCGCAGGCGTGGGACGCGGGAAAGTTGTTTCACATCGACCTGAACGATCAGATGTTCGGGCGCTACGACCAGGATTTCCGTTTTGGCTCGCAGATGCTCAAACAGAATTTCTTCCTGGTCAAGTTTCTGGAAGATGTGGGCTACAGCGGCAGCCGCCACTTTGACGCCCACGCCTTTCGCACCGAGGACTACGAGGGTGTACGCGCCTTTGCACGCGGGTGTATGCGGACGTACATGATCCTGGCGGACAAAGCGGCGCGCTGGAATGCCGATGCGGAGATTCAGGCTTTGCTCACACAGATCAACGCCGATGACGGATCGACCGCCTACATGGGCGGTGGTTACAGTGCCGACTCGGTGGCACAGTTGAAGGCGGCACAGTTCGATCGTGTGGCGCTGGGCGCACGCGGGCTGGCGTATGAAGCGTTGGATCAGCTAACGGTCGAGGTGCTGCTCGGCGTGCGCTGAGACGCAGCGCGTGAGGGCGTGGCACCCGCCACGCCCTCACTGTAGGTGCTAGGGATAGGTGCTAGGGCATAGGTGCTAGGGCATAGGTGCTAGGGCGCCTCGGTCGCTTCGGGCGTGGCTTCCGGGGTGTGCGGCTCTGCCAGCAACGCCTCGATCGCCGCCTCGGTCTCGGCATAACGCCCTTCACCAATATGGCGGTAGCGGATGTTGCCCTGTTTGTCGATTAGATACATGGTGGGCCAGTAGCGCTGACGGTAAGCACGCCAGGTAACGCCGTCGTTGTCTTGTGCGATCGGGTAGGTGATGCCGAGTTCGTCGGCGGCAGCGACGACATTTGCCAGGACGCGCTCATAATCGAATTCCGGGTAGTGATTGCCGATGACGGTGAAGCCGTCGTCCTGATAGGTCTCGTACCAGCGTTCGACGTAGGGAATGGTGCGAATGCAGTTGATGCAGTCGAATGTCCAGAAGTGCAGCAGCACCACCTGACCGCGCAGCGACGCCAGCGGCACAGGTGCCTCATCCTCGGTGTTCAACCACACCTCGTTGTTCAATTCAGGCGCTGCACCCAAATCAGGATACGTGACCACGTTTGTTTCCTCCTGTGCGGTCGCCAGCAGCAGACCGAGGCTCGACGCGAGGGCGATCAGGATGATCACGGCAGCAAATGGACGTTTGAACATGATTCTCATCTACAGACTCCTTGTTGGCGTGCTTATTACGGTACTTGTTTCAGATCGGGCGAAACCCATTCCAGCGCGCGCTGCTCGACTGCGATCGAGATATCCGCGAATTGATTGGCAAAGCGGCGGCTGATGCTCTGCAACTGACCACTCACCAGCCCCAGCCCCAGTATCAGCAGAAAGATGCCGCTGACGACCTCGATCGTTCGCATCGACCGTTTCAGCCGCGCCACCAATGCGCTCGCGCCCCCGATCAGGGCAGCGGTCAGCACGAATGGCAGCCCCAGTCCCAGCGAGTAGACCAGCATCAAGCCCACCACCTGGTCGAGCGCTCCCCCGTTGATACCCAATGTCAGTACGGCGCCGTAGACGGGTCCAATACACGGCGTCCAGCCCGCTGCCAGCGCCATGCCCAAAATGAACGAGGGCACAAATCCGCCTGTGCCGCCCATCTTTGGCTGCCAGCGGGCGCTGCCATAAAACAGCCGATCGGTCAGCGCGACCAGCCTCGACGCACGTCCATCGGCGCGCACACGATCGATCAGCGCGGGCATGACTCCGATGAAATGCAGCCCGTATACGATGGCGAAACCACCGCCGATGCGACCGATCCAGGCGGTCACATTGTCTACATCCCCGCCGCTCACCTGGTCGATGAACACAGTGGTGAGCAGCCCAACCGAGACGAATACCAGCGTGAACCCCAATACGAAGATCAGGCTGTGCCAGACCGTGCGCCGTCGTGCGCTGGCGGGTGTTGTCTGAGTCGCATGGCTGACCTGTCCGCTCAGGTAGCCGAGGTACACGGGCAGCAGCGGCAGCATACACGGCGAGATGAACGAGACGACTCCGCCGACAAAAGCCAGCGTGAAGGTGAGTTCCACAGGGGACATCCTCTGGTGATCGTAAAAAAAGCGTATTCTGTAGCTGTTTAGAACCTGTGTAGGAAAGCCATATCCGCTTGTTTGAAGAGTAATAGAATCTAAGTTTTCACCTGATTTCTTTGTCATCTTCCCCTACAACTCTTAACAATTGACTGATATAATTGTCCACGTTCCCATAAAAACCAAGCTATAAAGGCATACTGTGACACAAACCCGCAGTGATATTCGCAATATCGCCATCATCGCTCACGTTGACCATGGCAAGACCACGCTGGTTGACGGGATGCTCAAGCAGTCCAAAGTGTTCCGGGACGCCAACAATGCCGCCGCCGCTGGTGAGCGCATCCTGGATAGCAACGCGCTCGAAAAAGAGCGCGGCATCACCATTCTCGCCAAGAACACCGCCATTACCTGGCAGGGCACCAAGATCAACATTGTCGATACCCCCGGTCACGCCGACTTTGGCGGCGAGGTCGAGCGCGTGTTGAACATGGTGGACGGCGTGCTGCTGCTGGTCGATGCTGTCGAGGGCCCGATGCCGCAGACGCGCTTTGTGCTGCGCAAGGCACTCGCCCAGAATTTGCGCGTGATCGTGGTGATCAACAAGGTCGATCGCGCCCACGCGCGCCCCGCCGAAGTGTTGAACGAGACCTTCGACCTGTTCATCGAATTGGGTGCCAACGACTTTCTGGCTGACTTTCCAGTGGTGTACGCGATCGGTCTGGACGGCAAAGCGGGCATGACTGCCGATGGACTGGTAGACAGCCTGGAGCCGTTGTTCGAGACCATCGTCCGTGAGGTGCCCGCGCCGACCATCGACGCCGATGCGCCGCCACGTCTGCTGGTGACCACGTTGGAATATGACAGCTACAAAGGTCAGATCGGCGTCGGACGGCTGCTGTCCGGCACGCTGCGCAAGGGTCAGCCGATCCTGCGTATCCCGGTCGAGGGCCCGATCCAGAAGGGCAATATCGCCTATCTGTTCACCTATCACAATCTGGCGAAACAGGAAGTCGATGAAGTCAGGGCGGGCGACATCGTGGCATTCGGCGGCTTCGAGCATATCGGTATCAGTGACACCATCGCTGATCCGGCATTCCCGGAAGCGCTGCCCCCAATCAGCGTCGAACAGCCGACTGTGCGGATGACCTTTGGCATCAACACCTCACCGTTCACCGGACGGGAGGGCAAGGTCGGTCTCGGCACCTCGCGCAAGCTGCGTGAGCGCCTGTACAACGAGACTCGTTCCAACCTGGCGCTGCGCGTCCAGGATGGCGACTCGCCTGAAAAATTCGTGGTCAGTGGGCGCGGTGAACTGCACCTGGGCATCCTGATCGAGACGATGCGCCGCGAAGGCTACGAGTTCGAGGTCAGCAAGCCCGAAGTGATCTTCATAGTGGATGAAGACACAGGCGAGACGATGGAGCCGATCGAAGAAGTGCATATCGAGGTTGCGGATGACCTGACGGGCACCGTCGTCGAGATGATCGGTGGGCGTCGTGGACGCATGATGGATATGAATACCGAACGCGGTACGACCTTCATGACCTACCAGGTGCCGACGCGCGGCTTGCTCGGCTTGCGCTCTAAATTCCTGACCGCGACGGGCGGCATGGGTCAACTGCACACGATCTTTCACGGCTACGAGCCGTATGCGGGCGGTATCCCTGGTCGTCAGTTTGGCAGTCTGGTCGCCTACGAGACCGGAAAGTCCAGCACTTATGCCTTCGATCAGGTGAAACAGCGTGGCACCTTCCTGATCGAGCCGGGCACTGAGGTCTATCAGGGCATGGTCGTCGGCATCCATATCCGCGCCGAAGATCTGGCGATCAACGTGTGCAAGACCAAGCAGTTGAGCGCGGTGCATACGGTTTACTTCGGCAAGGAAGACAAGGTTAACGTCGATCTCAATAAGAGCCTCGACGACTATATCGAATTCCTGGCGGAAGATGAGCTGCTGGAAGTCACTCCGGTCGCGCTGCGAGTGCGCAAGCGCATTCTGGATACCGAAAAGCGCCAGAAAGAACAGAAAGCCAAAGAGCGGATGGCAGAAGCTTAGGCTTCGGCTAGTCTGCCAGAAATAAAACAGGCGATCGACCTCGATCGCCTGTTTTGTTTTACGACGCCACTGCCACCGCATCGCCTTTTGCAAGCGGGCGGCTGGTGATGTACACATCTCCATCCCCCGCTTTCAATGTCAGCACCCGGTGTCGCTGGCGCCGCGCATCTTCCGCATTCAGCCAAAAGCTGATCGCCCGCTGCTGCTCACTCGCCAGATGATTCAGCCCCGCCAGTACATGCGAACATGCCGCTCCGCCATGCTGCGCCCAAGGACAGGTGCAGCGCGCCCGGATGCCGCCGTCGTGCTTGTCCCATTCGATGGTGACAATGTGCTGAAGCTGTGGGTTGGTGCGGCTGAATACCACCAGGGTAGTGCTGGAGACCCGTTTTACGCGCATTTCACGGCTGCGCCGCTGTAGTTTTTTGATGTCGTGTGGCTTCATCGCAGACACCTTTTTGTTCTCTGTTTCTCCCCTAATGATAGCACATGATTTCTAAAATACACATTAGAAGTTGGAAGTGCAGATGGTGCTAAAATAGAGGGCTAATCGCATACGATAGGAGTCGCTTTTCATGACCCTGCCCAATTTGTACGTCCCGACCTGGACGACCACGATTCACAGTCTGCATGATGCCGCGCAGGTAGTCGGAGGGGTGCAGCGGGCGCTGCTGCCCAAACGTCATAACTCACAGCATTTGCCATTGCAGCCGATCCCAATGGGCATTCATACGCAGACTATCCCTGGCGGATTGTCGCTCTCGCTCGACTATGGCGAGGGTCGGCTGCTGTTTGAAACGCCAGGGTTAGGGTCAAAATCGATCGCTCTGGAAGGCTTGAACGGGGACAAGCTGATGAGCGAGGTGATAAAGCTGATGCGTCAGGCAGGTTTCGACCAGGAGGTGCCGCTGGAGGCGCCGCTCACCACGCCGATGCAGATCGACGGCACGATTGCAGCCGGGTATGCGGCGGTACAATATGCTGTGTTCACGGGTCTGGCACGCTTCAAGGCGCGGATCGAAGGGCGCTTTTCACCGATCGTGGTGTTTCCGCATCATTTTGACATATCGACAGTGATTTTTGCGCCGGGTAATGTCGAGATGGACGAGGGTGGGGCACATCTCAATTTCGGCTTCGCGCCCTTCACGGATGGGCAATACGAACACCCCTATCTCTACGCTTACGCACACCCGTTTCCTGAGGATTTTGCCTATTCCGCGCTGCCCGGCGCTGCCTACTGGCATCGTGAGGGCTGGACGGGGGCTGTGCTGAACTATGACGCCATTTCCGCACACAACGAATCTGAATGGCTGATCGAACGGACGGCATTGTCATTCTATGAGACACTGATCGGCGCCATTGCGGACAAATAATCGAAAAACGAAGACAAATCCAAATAATCCTGCGCTCGGACGCATTGTTATACGTCCCTGCGTCGTTTGACTTGCTTTTGGGAACTCCGTAAGTTCTGCGATAGTGGCAGGGGCATGGTACGCTTTACCATGCCTCTGTGAGGCTGTGTGACGGTTCAGCCCTGCTTCGCCACGTCCGAGACCAGCGAGCGCACGAACCCGATTTCATCCTCGTTCACGGTGTGACCCATTCGCGGGTAGATGCGCTTTGTGACCGCCGCGCCCAGAGTCGTCAGCAGCGCGGCGGACTCATCGACGCGCGCCAGCGGAATGTGCATATCGACATCGCTGCATCCCAGAAATGTCGGCGTGCCCACGAGGGGGTGGTATCGTGTTGGATCGAGGACATCGCCGATCAAGCCGCCGCTCAACCCCGCCACCCCGCCCAACCGCTTACCAAGCCGCGCACCGTATTCCAGTGCCAGGCACGCGCCCTGCGAAAAGCCTACCAGCACGATCCGCTCGTGCGGAATACCGGCTGCATTGAGCTTTTCGATCTGCTCATCGATGATTTTGAGCGCCGACGACAGATGCGGCTCGTTTTTGGCGATCGGCTCGATGAAACGGTTCGGATACCAGGTGTAGCCGGATGCCTGCGGCGCGATGAAAGCGCAGTCGGGATGTTCGATATCCGACGCCAGACTGAGGATGTCGCGCGCCGACGAGCCGCGCCCGTGCAGGAGGATCGCCGCCGCGCGCGCTTGTTCCGGTGCTTTGCCGACTGCCAGGACAGGCTGCCGGGTATGTACGTGTATGAATTCGATCATTGTGCCATCCGATCGAGTAAGCGGCTCAGGTCACGCAGAGGTCCGCGCGCGATCGCGCCCAATACCGTCGGGATCGCCGCGCGTGTATCGCTCAAGTCCACCTGCCGGGTGAGCATCAACCCGAAGCGCTCCTGCATCACTGGGTCTTGCAGCATCCAGCGCATCGGTATTTTCAGCCATTCCGGGGTGCGGGCATACAGACTGACGCGCGACCGCTCGACGGTGGCATTGTACATTGCGAAGGTGGCGCGGCGAGCGTTCTGATCATACGCGACCAGCGCCTCCGACCACAAGCGACCATCATGACGATGGGCGACGATCTGCTCCGCGAGCAGTTTCGAGGTCAGCAGCGCATCGTACACGCCCTGACCGTCGAGCGGGTCTTTCTGGTGATAGGCGTCCCCGGTCAGCGCCCATCCCATGCCCCCCGGCTGCCGATACAGATTGCCGATCGCCTTCATGCCGCGCACCGAGGTGATCATCTCAGCGCCTTGCAGCCGCCGCAACAGAGTAGGGTGTTTAGCGATCATGGCGCGGTAAAACGCCTCGGTCTCGCCAGGCGGGGGGTCGAGCAGCGCCGCCTGCCCCTCGAATCCGAGCGCGACCGAGCCGTCGGCGCTGTCCATCATCAGATAGCCATAGCCGTAACCGGGTCCACCCGCGACTGCCGCCGCTCCCAGGTCGTCGTAGGGCGCGACGTTCGTCCAGTAGGCATAGTAGATCGAAGCCGGGAAATCGTCGTGTTCGTCCCGTTCCGGGGCGCCGACCTTGCGCGCGACCGTGCTGAAACGTCCGTCAGCGCCGACGACCAGATCGGATGTGACCCGTGTTTGTATCCCGTCCGCATCTTTGATCAGCGCGCCCGTCACCCGTTCACCGTCCCAGATCAGATCGAGCAGCGACGCGCCCATGCGCCCATCGACGGTCGGCAGGGCGGTGGCGGTCTGCCAGAGCGCGTAATCAAAACGAGCGCGATCGATGGCGTAGGCATAATCACGCCCGTTCAGCATCGGAATCCAGACTGTTGACTCCATGCCCACTGTCTCGATGATCATACGGCGGATCTTGGGGGTGTCGCGGGCATACGCGGACTCGTCGGCGCCGATCTCGTCGAGCAGATTCATCGCGGCGGCATAGATGATCGGGCAGGATGCACCGGGCAGCACGGGCATATGCGCGCGTTCCAACAGCAGCACCCGCAGTCCTGCCAATCCCAGGCGGGCAGCCAGTGTCGAGCCGGACGCGCGCCCACCAACGACGATCACATCGTAATCACTCATCGCAATTTCAAGCCTCATGTTTATGCTTTCGGCTATAATTATGGCGTGTTAGATGGGGAATAGCTCTCCGGTTAACCAAACGCTTATTACAACAGGAAAGAAAAATCCAATGCGTTCTTTACGAATCTGGCTGGCTGTGTGCGCGTGCGTGCTGGCGCTGGCGCTGGCGCTGCCCGCTGCGGCACAGGAACAAGCCGACTGGTGGCACGACACCGTATTTTACGAGATTTTTGTACGCAGCTTTTACGACAGCGATGGCGACGGGGTAGGTGACTTTAATGGCGTCACCGAAAGGCTCGATTATCTCAACGATGGCGACCCCGCTACCACCGACGACCTGGGCGTGACCGGACTCTGGCTGATGCCGATCATGGAGTCGCCCAGTTATCACGGGTACGATGTGACCAACTACAACGAAGTCGAGCCTGACTACGGAACGATGGCGGATTTCGAGCGGCTTGTGTCCGAGGCGCACTCACGCGGGATTCGGGTGATTATCGATCTGCCCTTCAACCACAGCTCGCGTGAACATCCCTGGTTCGTCGAGTCGCAGGCGGGCGCCGAGCCGTACAACTCGTGGTATCTGTGGGAGGAACGCAGCCCTGGCTGGAAGGGACCGCAAAATCAGACCGTGTGGCACGCAGCGAGTGGGCGTTACTACTACGCGCTGTTTTGGGAGGGGATGCCCGACCTCAACTATACCAATCCCGATGTGACCGCCGAAATGACCCGGATCGCGCAGTTCTGGCTCGACAAGGGTGTCGATGGCTTTCGTCTGGATGGGGTGAAACATGTGATCGAGGAAGGGCGCGACCAGGAAAACACCGCCGCGACGGTCGCCTGGCTGACCGACTATCGCGCCGCCATCCGCGCGATCGACCCGGACGCGCTGATCGTCGCTGAAATCTGGAGCAGCACCTTCGAGGTCGCGCCTTATGTCGAGTCGGGCGCGGTCGATCTGGCGTTCGAGTTCGACCTCGCCACCGCGGCGCTGCAAAGTGCTGGCAATGAGCGCGCCAGCTCGGTGCGCAATATTCAGGCACGGGCGCTGCGCCAGTTCAACGGCGCCAACTATGCGCCGTTCCTGACCAATCATGATCAAAACCGGGTCATGTTCGGTCTGCGCGATGAAGATAAGGCGCGTACCGCCGCGCGCTTGCTGCTGACCAGTCCCGGTGTGCCATTCATCTACTACGGCGAAGAGATCGGCATGACGGGCGCCAAACCCGATGAGCGTATCCGTACCCCGATGCAGTGGACGGATGATGACGAGAACGCCGGATTCACGACCGGGCGCCCCTGGCAGGGTTTGCAGTCCGATCTGGAGACCGCCAATGTCGCCGTGCAGACCGATCAAGCGGGTTCGCTGCTCGACACGTATCGCACGATGATTCGGCTGCGCGGCGCGCTCGGACTCGGACGCGGGACATGGCGCGGGGTCGAGTCCGAGGCGGACGCGGTCTACAGCTTCGTTCACATGAGCGATGATGCCGATGCCCCGGCGTCCCTGGTCGTGATCAACCTGTCCGATGAGCCGATCGCCGACTACACCCTGACTTACGACGGCGATCTTGGCGGACGCGCCACTGCCACTGGCTACGATGGGTTGGATTCGGCGGCGGGCGCGTCACAGCCGATTCTGAGTACTGACGGCGGGTTCGTCGCCTATCAGCCCACGCCAGGATTAGCGCCATATGAGGTCTTGGTGGTGTGGCTGGCGCGTTAGCGCGTTCGTGGTGTCATTCGCTGATTCTTGCCGCTACAATGGCGCTTCCAGAATAAAAAAGGAGTTCGATGTGAAGTGGAATCATTTGTTTCGCGTGACTGCGCTGTCTGCTCTGGCGCTGATGCTGACTGTCCCGGCGCTGGCGCAAGACGCTCAGACGCCGCAGGCGCTGTGCGATGCCGCGCTGCCCGCCGCCGACCCAGCCACGCGCGAGTTCACCGGCGCTGAGGCGGTGTTGGAGAGCGGTGTCGATTATGCTGCCATCCTTTGTACGGGCGCTGGGGCGGTCTATATCGACTTGTTCGAGGAATTCACGCCGATCACCGTCAACAATTTCGTCTTCCTGGCACAGCAGGGCTACTACAACAACACCACCTTCCACCGTGTCCTTCAGGATTTCATGGTGCAGGGCGGTGATCCGACTGCTACTGGCGCGGGCGGACCTGGCTATCAGTTCGAGGACGAGTTCGTCGGCTTTTTAAGTTTCGATCGTCCGGGCTGGCTGGCGATGGCGAACGCGGGCGCCGGCACCAACGGCAGCCAGTTCTTCATCACCACCGTGCCAACCCCTCATCTCGACTTCAAGCACACCATTTTCGGTGAAGTGCTGCAAGGGCAGGAGAACGCCACCGCGATCGACCTGCGTGAACCGGAAACTGCCACCACACCCGGCGAAGCGCTGAATACGGTGCTGATCGTCACCGACCCGGCGATCGTGCAGACCAGCTACGTCGCGCCGGAAGCGGCGACCGTCGAAGCCTATGAAGCGGTGCTCGCGGAGCTGTCGGGCACACTCCCTGAACCGCTGGCTGTGGACACCGAGGCGATCGGCGTGTTCACCACCGAGGAGACAATCGCGGCGCTGCCAGAAGCGGCGCGCGACGCGGGCACGACGCTGTTCGAGCGCTATGGGCATGAACTGCGCGCTCGTCACCGCGTGACCAACGCGAGCTGCGTGCTGGAACAAGTGCCGTACATGGCGATCGGCTTCACGCTCGACCGCTTTGCGACGACCGCCGACGCCGACGCCGCGCTGCTGGATGGCTGGTACGTGCAGCAATATCTCGATCAGGGCTTTACTGCAGAGGTCGTCGAAGGCGCGCCTTATCCGCTCCTGAGCAGGAGCAGCACCGTGTGCGATGTCGAGGCGCGCGAAATCGTGACCTTCTTCCAGCGCGGACAAGCTGTCGAGTCCATCGAGGCGATCATCCCGGCGGATCATGAAATCCCGCCGTATCGCTGGCTGAACGAGCTGGTCGCACTCAGCACCTACGAGTACATCTTCGGGGAAGAAATTCGCACCGAGCTGCGGTAAAGCGTCACACTCGTTTAGAAAATACAGCCCTTCTCCAGGCACTCAGGGGAAGGGCTGTATTTCATTTTACAGCGTGATCGGAGTCAGCCTACAGCGCCAGCAGCCGCAGTGCCGTCTCAGCCAGCAGCGCGGCGCCGGTCTTGAAGCTGCCTTCATCGAGGTCGAAATGGGGATTATGATGCGGACGCGAACGGCTGTCCTTCTGCGCGCCCAGCATGAACATGGCGCCGGGGACGCGCGCTGTCATCAGGCTGAAATCTTCCCCACCCAGGCTGACCGGACGTGTCATCAGCCGATCCGCGCCAAACAGCTCGATCGCTGTCTTGCGGATCATGCCCGCGACATGCGGATCGTTATAGGTCGCTGGACACCCTTTCTTGAGCGTGTAAGCATAATCCCCGCCCAACGCCCGCGCGACTGCAAACGCCTTTTCCACGTCTGCCCATAATTTTTGGCGCACCCCTTCGTCGTAGCTGCGAATGGTGCCGCTCATCGTCACCTCGTCGGGGATGATATTTTCCGCGCTGCCGCCGTTGATTTTGCCGATAGTGACGATCGCCGGATGAATGGGATTGCGCTGCCGTGAGATCACGCCCTGGATGGCATTGATCACCTGAGCGGCGATGAAGATCGGATCGACCCCTTGTTCGGGATGCGCGCCATGACAGGCTTTGCCGATCACCGTACCGTAAAAATTATCGGCGGCGGCGGTGATGTGTCCATCATTGATGGCGATCGTCCCGGCGGGCATATCGCTGGCGACGTGCAGCGCGATCACCTCGTCCACCCCGTCGAGCGCGCCGTCCTGGATCATGTAGTGCGCGCCGCTGAAACCGAGTTCGTCGGAGGTTTCCTCGCACGGTTGAAACAGCAGTCGGATTTGTCCCGGCGGACGGTTGGGCATGGCGACCAGCATCCGCGCGACGCCGAGCAAAATGGCGGTGTGGGCGTCGTGACCACAGGCGTGCATCACACCAGGCGATGACGAGGCGTATCCGACCTCGTTCGCCTCCAGAATCGGCAGCGCGTCCATATCGGCGCGGATGGCGATCGTGCGCTCACCTTCCCCGATGATGCCCATGACGCCGGTCTTGCCGACGCCGGTCACGACTTCGATGCCCATCTCGTGCAGCTCACGGGCGACCGCCGCCCCCGTGCGAAACTCGTGAAAGCCTAATTCCGGGTGCTGATGAAAGTCCCGGCGCCAGGCAATGATTTGCGATTCCAGAGCGTCGGCGCCAGCGATCATGTCGAAGGTCATGAGTCCACATCTCCATTGTAAAATTTTCTTGTGCTAGAATCTGCAAAGTATAAACCATCGACGATGCGCCAGGATCATTGAGGATGAATTTATGTACGACCTGATCGTCATCGGCGCCGGAGCGGTCGGCAGCGCCACTGCCTACGCAGCCGCGCGCAGCGGTGTACGTGTGCTGCTGTTGGAACAGTACGCAATCGACCATGATCGGGGCAGCTCGCACGGAGCCTCGCGTATCATCCGCTACGCCTACGACCATCCGGTCTATGTCGGCATGGCGCGCGACTCGTTTCGCGCCTGGGATGCGCTGGAGCAGGCGGCGGGCGAACGATTCTACCACAAGAGCGGCGGCATCGACTTTGCTCCGCCCGGCGAAGCGCTGTTGTCAGGGATGCGACGCACACTGCTCGCCACCGGAATCATGCATGAAATGCTGGACGCCGCCGCAGCGATGCGCCGCTTTCCGCAGTTCACGCTCGACCCTGATTGGGTGGTACTCTACCAGGCAGACGCGGGTGTGCTGCGGGCATCGGCGGCGGTGCGAGCCTTTGTGCGGCTGGCGCGTGACCAGGGCGCGACTATCCGCGATCATACGCGCGCAGCACGCATCGTGGTGCATGAACACACTGTGACGGTACACTGCCAGAACGAGTCGTTCGACGGTGCGCGACTGGTGATCGCAGGCGGTGCCTGGATGAACCGGCTGATCGCGCCGCTCGACATCCATATTCCGCTGCTGCCGATCGCGCCCCAGGAGAATTATTTCACTGGAACGAGCGGTGTCGTCGGCGCCGACTATGCGCCCGATCGCTTTCCTGTCTGGATCGGGCATCTGCAAAGCGAGTATGGTCAAATCCTGTATGGTGTGCCCGATGTGGACGGCAGCGGAGTCAAGATCGGCTTGCACGACGGCGCCCCGATCGACCCGGAACAGGTCGAGCGCAGCCCCGATCCGGCGCTGATCGAGTCGATGCGCCAGTTTGCCGAACGTCACCTGCCTGGCGCCGCTGTACACAAGGCGTCACGCGTGTGCCTGTACACCAATACGCCCGATGAGCATTTCGTGATCGACACCCACCCAGCTTATCGCCATGTCGTGATCGCGTCGTGTTGTTCTGGTCACGCCTTCAAGTTCAGCCCGATCCTGGGCGAGACGATCGCGCATCTGGCACTGAACGGTGAATCAGCGCGCGATCTGTCTTTATTTCGCCTGTCCCGTTTTCCCCTTCCGTAGGGAAAGAACACGATTTTTTGTTCGCACCCTGCATTCATTCGGAGTTATCATGACTGTCTCGACCCTGCAAACGCAAACAATCTACCGCAACGATACTGCCAGCCTGCGGGCGCAATTTTTACTCGATCCGTCGGTGGTGTTTCTCAATCATGGCTCATTTGGCGCCTGTCCGAAACCTGTTTTCGAGACCTATCAGCGCTGGCAGGTCGAGCTGGAACGTCAGCCCGTCAGATTTATAAAGGATCGGCTGCCTGGCTTGATGGCAGACGCACGTGACGCGCTGGCAGAATTTATCGGCGCCGCTGCCAAAGACACCGTTTTCGTCTTCAACGCCACCGCTGGTGTGCAAATGGCGGCGAACGCGATCGCGGCGTCGCTGCGTCCCGGCGACGAGATCGTCATTACTGATCACGAGTATCACCCATGCGCGGTCATCTGGTACGATGTCGCGGCGCGGACGGGCGCGCGCGTGGTCGTCGCCCCGGTGACACTGCCCTTCACCGACGACGACTCGTTCGTCGAAGCGTACTGGTCACATGTCACGCCCAGCACACGGGTGGTCTTCATGAGTCACGTCAGCTCGATCGCGGCGCTGCTATTCCCGGTAGAGGCGATCGTCGAGCGCGCGCGCGCAGCCGGGATCATTTCCGTCATCGACGGCGCGCATGTGCCCGGTCAGTTTCCGCTGCATGTCGAGTCGGTCGGCGCCGATTTTTACACAGGCAATTGTCATAAATGGATGTGCGCGCCCAAGGCGTCTGGCTTTCTGTGCGTTGCCGAACCATTTCAGGCGGCGATGCGCCCGCTCTTTTTGAGCTGGGGCTGGCGTGATGATGCCGACTTTACCACCCGCCAGCACGAGCAGGGCACGCGCGATCCGGCGGCGATCCTGGCAGTGCCAAATGCGATCGCCTTCCTGCGTGATCACGACTGGTTCATGGTGCGGGCACGCTGCCGTGATCTGCTGCTGCGCACGCGCGATCGGCTGCACGCCATCAGCCATACTTCGCCTGTCATCCCGGCGTCCCACATCGGACAAATGGCGAGCGTGCCGTTGACGCTGCCCGCTGGTGTGACGGCGGACGCGCTTAAAGATCGCCTGTACGACGGCTATCGCATCGAGATTCCCGTACATGACATCAACGGGCAGACCTACATCCGCGTCTCGATCCAGGGTTACAACACCGAGTCCGATGCCGATACGCTGATCGGCGCGCTGGAGGAACTGCTTGCCTGAATTACTCGATCTTGCTGCCCGCATCTTCGTATTCGCGGTCGGCGCGTATATCATCGGCGCGGTGGTCATTGCCGCGATCCGCACCTTCGTGCTGCCACGCAGTGCGTTTGTGCCGCTGACCGGGATGGTCTTTCGAGTGATCTTCTGGCTGTTTCGCCGCCGCGCGCAGAGCAAGGAATCCTACGAACAGCGCGATGAGGTGATGGCGATGTTCGCGCCGGTCGCGCTGCTGGCACAGCCGATCGTGTGGCTGGCGCTGCTGACTGTCGGCTACACGCTGATCTTCTGGTCGTTGGGTGTCAACGGCTTGTACGAGAGCTTCAGCCTGGCGGGATCATCGCTGTTCACGCTCGGATTCACAAAATCTGATCTGTTCGTGAATATGATTTTCGAGTTCACGGCGTCCGCGCTGGGCTTGATCATGGTGGCGCTGCTGATCGCCTATCTGCCCACCATGTACAGTGCCTTCAGCAAGCGTGAGACGCTGGTGACGCTGCTGGAGACGCGGGCGGGATCGCCGCCGTCGTCGGCTGACTTCATCACGCTGGCGCAGAGTATCGACGATCTCGAACTGGTCAACGAAATCTGGCGCGAATGGGCGACCTGGTTTGCCGAGATCGATGAGACCCATACCTCGTTGGTGGCGCTGGTCTTCTTCCGGTCGCCGCGCTCGGAACGGTCATGGGTGACCGCCGCCGGAGTCATGCTGGACAGCGCCGCGATTATGCTGTCGTCGGTGGCGGTGCCTGTCAGTCCCAACGCGCGCCTGATGATCCGCACGGGCTATATCGCCCTGCGTCATGTCGCGGACTACTTCGATGTCGCTTTCGACCCTGAACCCAAGCCGACCGATCCGATCAGCATCTCACGCTTTGAATTCGACGAAATGCTGAAACAGCTCGAAGATGCGGGCGTGCCGCTCCGTTCCGACCGCGATCAGGCGTGGCTCGATTATGCCGGGTGGCGCGTCAACTACGATCGCCCGCTGCTGGCGCTGGCGTCGCTGACGATGGCGCCCTATGCTGCCTGGGTGAGCGACCGTTCACTGCCGGGTATGTACCGTGTCGTGTCAAAGCGCAAAGGCGTTGGCGCGATGATCGCTGCGCGCGCGACGCGGTGGCGGGTGGCACGGTCACGTCCGGTGTGAGCTACCCGTGACCGCGCCGTTTGTATGGGAAATGAAAAGGGCGCACCATCGTGTGCGCCCTTTTTTGTGACTCTAAATCACGTCTGTATCGCTCGAAACTGAGAACTACTGCACCTCGGCATCCAGCGCGACGAATACCGCTGTCGTCCGTCCTGGCACCATGAATGTCCCGCTGTCGCCGTCGAATGCGGCATCGCGCACGACCGCATCCGCCGACTCTGCCTGGATCGGGTGCAGCCTGAGCGGATAGCCCGCCAGTGACTCGACCGCATAGGCGACGGGTTCGGGTGAGGTATTGAACACGACCACGATCGCCGCGTGGGCTGGGTCGATGCTCTCACCGACTGTGTCGTTCAGCTCCATCACGATCAGTCCTGGCACCTGATCGACGCCGGTGTTGTGGAAACGCACGACCTGGTTCACCTGGTCGGCGGTGCGCAGTCGGAACAGCGGCGAGCTGCGACGGATGCGCAGCATGTCCTCGAAATGCGTGATCGAGGCGCGAATGTCGGTCTCGGTCGGTTTGAGTGCTGGGTCAGCCAGCAGCGGCTCCCACAGCGCCCAGTTATCCTGATTCTTGTCAGCGATCGGCAGCCCACGTCCCCAGCCGTTATCCTGATAGCTAAAATCGAGGAAATTGAACCAATCGCCGCTGTTGTAGCTGTCTTTGTCGCCCGACTTGGAACGCAGCATATCCATGCCTGCATGGAAGAAGGGAACGCCCTGGCTCAACATGGCGATGTCGATACCCTGGCTGTGCATACGGATACGATCCGCCAGCGGCATATCTGTCGGGGCTTTGGTCTGGATCACGTCGAACAAGGTCTCGTTGTCATGCGCCTCGACGTAAACAATGTGTTCCTGCGGATCGAGTGTATAACCGCCGGGCGCGCCGTTGTAATCGACCTCGGCACCGGTGATGGTCTCGCCCGACGCTCCAGTGAAAGCGTAATCGCGCAGATTGCCCGCCAGGGCGGTGCGGATCAAGTCCTGGAAACGCAGCAGCCGTGCCAGATCGTCATCGGCTGAATTTTCGCTCAAGCCGTTGGGATCGACCACCAGCCCGGTGGCGAAGCCCTGTTCGGTCAGCCCGCCAAACGGACTGCCGCCGCGTACCGCGTCGCGCACGCGATCGTTGAATGTGCCAATGCCTGTGCCTGCCATATTGATCTGGGTGGCGTTGACGCCGCGCGCGTTGTCCGCGACCTCACCAAAATTCCAGCCTTCGCCGTATACGTAAATCTGTGACCCGTCCACGCCGTCGGTCTCGACCGTCAGACTGTCGAACAGGGCGCGCACGTTGAGCATATTGTCTTTCATGTGGTGACCCATCAGGTCAAAGCGGAAACCATCGATCTTGTACTGGGTCGCCCACACGCGCAGCGAGTCCAGCATCAGCCGTTCCATCATCGCGTGTTCGGTGGCGGTGTTGGCGCAGCAGGTCGAGGTCTCGACGCGCCCCTGCGCACTTAGACGGTGATAGTAGCCTGGGACGATCTTGTCCAGTACCGATTTGTCGTTTTGTCCGGCGGCATTGGTGTGGTTGTATACCACGTCCATCACCACGCGCAACCCCGTCGCGTTCAGCGCCGCGACCATCTGGCGAAATTCGCTGATGCGCGCTGCGCCGTCGGGGTCGGTGCTGTAGCTACCTTCGGGAGTGGTGTAGTGGAAGGGATCATAACCCCAGTTGAAGCCGTCATTGTCGCGCTGCGAATTGACCAATTCCTGCTGCTGCGCGCTGTCAGGTGCGAACAGTGCCATCGCTTCGCGGGCGATCGCGGTGCGCGCGCTGCGGTCTTCTTCGATGGTGGCAATGTCGAACACGGGCAGGAGGTGGACGGCGTTCAAGCCTGCCTCTGCCAGACTGCGCAGATGGGTCATGCCCGCCGAGTCAGGGTGGGTGAACGCCATGTAGGTGGCGCGGTGTTCGCGCGGGACGGTGCTGTCGTAGACGCTGAAATCGCGCAGATGCAGCTCGTACAGCACCAGGTCTTCGGGCGCCTCCAGCGGCGGCTTGACGACATCCGCCCAGCCTTCAGGCATGGTGGCGGGGTCGGTCAGGTCGATGATCTGCGAGCGGGCGCTGTCCAGCCCCAGGCTGAACGAGTATGGATCGGTGACAAAGTTGGTCTCGACCTGTCCGGTGGACGGCGCGAAAACGGTCACCTCGAACAGGTAGAATTTGCCATACCACTCCGGCTCACCCCAATACTGCCAGACACCCGGTCCATCCCCGATCGACATTTCCTGGATTTGCAGTGCTTCGGGGCTGGTGCTGGTCTCGAACAGATGGACGCGGACGGCGGTCGCCGTCGGCGCCCACAGGTTGAACAGCGGCGCGCGCTGATCGCTGAAGCCAATGCCGAGACCCGCGTCGGTGGCATACAGGTCATCCAGCACGCCGGCGATCTGGACGCTGGTGGCGTCCTGGATCACACCATCGCCGTAGCTGCTGATCAACGCCAGTTGTCCCCGCAGCAGATCAGGCACACGCTCCAGGTCGGCGGCGTCCACCTGCAGCGCGGTGTATCTTTCGAGATGGGGGTATTGCGCGACCAGCTCATCGCTCAATCCGGTGCGGATCGCTTTCAGGACGATGAATTCACCGCCCGCGATGCCCTCGTCGCTGAGAGTCAAGCCGCCTGTGGGATTGTAGTAGAGGTGAAAATCGGCGCCGGGAATACGGGGTACGTTCCAGGCGAGGACATCCTCGGTCAGCCAGAGTGCCGACGCCTGCGACAGATTTCCGGCTTTGGGGGGCACTTCGCCACCGACGATCACCGACATGGTGAATTTGTCTTCCCTGGTGTCAAACATGAAATCGACGCTCTTACCATCTTCAGAGACCACGAACGGAATGTTGGCGCCGCCGGGGACGCCACCGTCACCCCAATTGAGGTTCCAGTTTTCGTTCGCCGCCACTTTCGCCTCGTAGCTGCCCGCCGGGATCAGCGCTGTCGTGAAGACATATACGCCATCACCGTCCGGGTCTTGCAGCAGACTGCGCAGGCAGTCTGGCTGCCATTCGCCGGGACAACCGATGCTGTCCTGATAGCTGCCAGCGACATTGACGATCAGCGAATTCACACTGTCGGTCACCCAATGAGTCGTATGCTGATAGATGAAGCGGACTTCGGTCTCCTCGGTCAGCACCAGCGGAATGTTGGCGCCGCCCGCTTCGGCTTTGGCGCCATAGTTGACATCCCACGTCCCTTCTAAGGCGACCTTGTACTCGTATTCGCCCGCTGGGAGGGTGAAGGTGCCCGACCACAGATCGTCGTCGGCGTCGTAGGTCAGCGCGGTATTGGTGCAGTCCGGCTGCCAATCGCCGGGACAGCCAAGGACACTCTGAATGGTGCCAGGAATCACCACCATGCCCGGCTGCTCGGTCTGTGCCACCGCCGTAACCGTCAGCACCAGGATTAAAAAAGCAAGACAACAGTTGCGTAAATAGCTGCGCATCACACTTTTGCTCCTGATAAAATGAATTTATCGAAGCCAACACACTTCGATTGTGCCTGTATAACGTATTTTGTCGGGGCGCGCAATCGAATCTGCACAAATCCAGACTCTGCTGCACCTCTTATTGCACACCTCGAATGGCATGGCAACAGTCAACGGGGTACACTTTCAATGGTAGACGATCGAGCTATTTCAATTGCTTTCCTTTCCTTACGTTGAGGATGTTTCCATGTCAGCCTATGTTCTTCCCACAGTCACACCGACCGTTCGTGTCGGACAAAATGAAGCGATCCTGATCGCCAGCGGCGATCTGCGCCAAAGTGCCAATCGTGTCTGTTGGGACGCCCAGGCAGAAATGGAAGCAAAAGTAATCGCCGCGTTCGCCCTTGAAGGGGTGAGCGTCAGACGCGGACACCCCTTCGATCCGGCAAAAGGACATGGCTTCATCGACAGCCAGCGCATGGGCATGGATGTATTCGCCGGGATCGACCCGGATGCGCCGTTGATCGTCGCCGAGGCGGTCTGGCAGTACAGCCACCATGTGCTGGCGGGATTGCGTGACCATCGCGGTGCCATTCTGACAGTCGCCAATTGGAGCGGACAGTGGCCCGGCTTGGTCGGGATGCTCAATCTCAACGGCTCGCTGACCAAAGCGGGCATAGGTTACAGCACGATTTGGAGTGAGGATTTTACCGACGAGTATTTCAAAGTCGGGGTGCGTCAATGGCTGCGTGAGGGGCACATCGATCACGATGCCTCGCATGTACGTGCCGTGACCGCCGCCGACCTGCCCGCCGACGAACGGGCGCTCGGTGAGGCGCTGGCACGTCAGCTCGCCCACGAAAAAGCGATCCTGGGCGTTTTCGACGAGGGCTGCATGGGTATGTACAATGCCATCATCGACGACGAGCTGCTCAATGCCTGTGGCGTGTACAAAGAACGCCTGAGTCAGGCAGGGCTGGTCGCGGGGATGCGCCTGGTCTCCGATGTCGATGCGGACAGTGCCCGCGCCTGGTTGGTGACGCGCGGGATGACTTTTGTCACCGGGTCAAATCCCGATACCGACCTGACCGACGGGCAAATACGCGATCAACTTAAAATGTATATTGCCGCCGTGCGCATCGCCCATGACTTTGGCTGTGACGCGATCGGGATTCAATATCAACAGGGTTTGAAAGATATGGCGCCCGCCAGTGATCTGGTGGAGGGGCTGCTGAACAATGTCGAGCGTCCGCCTGTCTACCACGCGGAAACTGGTGTCGAGTTGTACGCCGGGCGGTCGCTGCCGCATTTCAATGAGGTGGACGAGTGTGCCGGACTCGACGGGCTGGTGACTGCGCGCGTGTGGTCGTCGATGGGCTTTGACCCGGCGAATACGCTGCACGATTTGCGTTATGGAGAACACTACAGCGGACAGGGTGTGGATGATTACGTCTGGGTCTTCCTGATCTCCGGCGCGGCGCCCGCCTCGCATTTCATCGGCGGTTATGCGGGGGCGTCCAGCGAACGCCAACCGTCGATGTATTTTCGTCTGGGCGGCGGCACGCTCAAAGGTATCAGCAAGCCTGGCGCGATCGTCTGGAGTCGGGTCTATGTCCAGGATGGCAAACTGCACGCCGATCTCGGACGTGCGTCGATCGTGACGCTGCCGCCTCAGGAGACCGAGCGCCGCTGGCAGATGACGACTCCGCAGTGGCCAATCATGCACGCGGTGCTGCACGGCGTCAGCCGCGATCAGATGATGGGACGTCATAAAGCGAATCACATCCAGGTCGCCTATGCGCCCTCCGACGCCGACGCGGATCGCGCTCTCGCCGCCAAAGCCGCCATGTTTCTGGCGATGGGCATCGAAGCACACCTGTGCGGTGAGGCGCTGTCTGGAGTCGAGTCATGAGCGCGGCGAATCAGACGCGCGTACCGAAGCTGGTCATGGTCGGCAGCAGCAATATCGACCTGATCGTCTATACCCCCCATCTGCCCGCGCCGGGTGAAACGTTACACGGGTCGCGCTTCGAGATGGGGTTCGGCGGCAAGGGGGCGAATCAAGCGGTGATGGCGGCAAAGCTGGGCGCCGAGGTCAAGGTGATCACCAAGCTCGGACGCGATATGTACGGTGAAATGACGATCGGCAATTATCGCGCACTGGGCATCGACACCAGCACGATCCTGTTCGACGAGGAACGGGCGTCCGGTGTGGCATTGATCGAGGTGGACGAGAGCAGTGGACAGAATAATATCGTGATCGTCGGCGGCGCCAATGACTCGCTGACGCCACAGGATGTGCGTGAACACGCCCGTGCCATCCGCGCTGCCGACGCGATCATGTGCCAGCTCGAAACGCCGATCCCCGCGACGATCGAGGCATTCAAAATCGCTCGCGCCGCGGGTGTGATCACCGTGCTCAATCCAGCACCCGCCGCCGTGCTGCCCGCAGAGCTGCTAAAATACACCGATTGGCTGATTCCCAACGAGGTCGAGGCGTCGATGCTCACGGGAGGGGTGGTGCGCACTTTCGAGCAAGCGGAGGCGGCAGGACAGGCGCTCAAGCTGAGTGGACCGCGCGGCGTGGTGATCACGCTGGGGGATCGCGGCGCGCTCCTGGTCACCAGCAGCGGCGAGGTGCACTCGATCGCCGTCGAACCGGTGCAGGCGGTCGATACGACCGGGGCGGGCGATGCGTTCGTCGGCAGCTTTGCCACACTGCTGGCATCGGGATTCCCGCCTGTAGAGGCAGTCGAGCGTGCGTGTGCCATTGCCGCGCGCAGCGTGCTGCGCGCTGGTACACAAAAATCATTCCCGACAAGAGCCGACGTCATCGATCTCATAAGGTAACTCATTATGTCGTTCAACATCGCCCTCATCCTGCTGGGAATCAACGCTCTCTTTGTCATGCTGCTGGCGGGGTATGTCTGGAGCCGTCGTGGCGCCAGCGGCCGCGCGACCAAGCTCATGATCGTCCTGCTGCTCGGCGTGGCGTGGTGGACGGTGCTCTATATGTTGGAACTGCTGGTGAGCGAGCCATCGCTGAAACTGATGCTCTGGCGGCTGAGGTTCATCGGGGTGGTGATTGTGCCAACCGCCTGGTTCGCCTTTTGCGTGGAGATGGGCAATCAGGGGGCGCTGCTCACCCGATTCCGGCTGCTGATGCTGTGCATCGTCCCGGCGCTGACGCTGTTTTTTGTCTGGACGAACGGCTTGAACGGCTTCATGTGGGAAGATGTCCGCGTGCAGCAGTTTGATTCAGGGGTTTCGGTGATCCTGGCGACCAATGTCGCCGGTTTTTGGCTGCACGCAGGCTACTCGTATCTGATGATCGTCGGCGGGACAGTGGTGCTGCTGCGTCACTTTCTGCGCACACCGCGCGCCTACCGCCTGCAGCTTTTCTCGCTGTTCATCGCCGTCATGGCGCCGCTCGTCGCCAATGCCTATACGATCGCGGTCGGGACTTTGATCGATATCACGCCATTCGCGTTTGCCATCACGGGCATGATGATGACCCTGGGCATACTGCGCTTCAAACTGCTATCGCTGGCGCCCGCTGCGCGCGATCTGGTGATCGACAGCATGGTTGATGCGCTGATCGTACTGGACGCGCAGGAACGGGTGATCGACATGAACAAGGCAGCGGCGACGATGTTTGGACGTGTGCCGTCGGCAGTACTCGGTACGCCGCTGCGTGTGGCAATGCCGGCGCTGGTGGACAATATCGCGACCGCACAGCGGCGGCGGGTTGGAAACGTACTGCAAAACGAGGTGGTCCTGCATCAGGGGAGTGAACCGCATAATTTCGAGATGCGCCTATCCCCGATCGTCAATACGCGCGGCGCGCTGACGGGGCAGGTGCTGCTGCTGCGCGATATCACCGACCGACGCTGGGCGGAAGAACGCATTCGTGCGCAAAATGATGCGCTGGTGCAGACCAACCGCGAACTGGCGGAGGCGCGTCAGCAGGCGGAGAGCGCCACACGCCTCAAGGATCAGTTCCTCGCCAATATGTCGCACGAGCTGCGCACACCGCTGAATGCGATCATGGGCTACAGCGAGATTCTGGTCGCAGGCATCGGCGGCGATCTGACAGCCGATCAACTGCACTATCAACAGCGTATTCTGGTCAATTCAGAGCAACTGTTACGGCTGATCAACGATGTATTGGACATTGCCCGCATCGAGGTCGATCAGGTCAGGCTGCACGCTGAATCATTTACCCTCCGTCCCTGGCTGGAGACGCTGATCGATCCATTTCGCGCGATGGCGAGTGTTAAGGGGTTGAGCTTCGATGTCGATATCGATGAGACACTGCCCAAGAGCGTGATCGAGGATTCCGGTCGTCTGGGACAGGTGATCATCAACCTGATCGGCAATGCGGTCAAATTCACGGAAACGGGTGGGATACGCCTGTCGGTCGAGCGTCAAAAAGAGTCGGAATGGCGCTTCATCGTGGCGGACAGCGGCATCGGTATGCCAGCAGAAGCGCTGTCGTTCGTCTTTGAACCTTTTCGGCAGGTGGACGGCAGTGAACGGCGGCGCTATGGCGGCACTGGGCTGGGGTTGTCGATCGCGCGCCAGCTGGCGCAGATCATGCACGGAACGATCGTCGTAGAGAGCGCGCTCGCACAGGGCAGCACCTTTACGCTCACACTCCCGCTCCAAACTGCCGACGAGGTGGTGTCCTCTAGCTGACCCGCTGCCCGTAACGTATCGACCAATGTTGAATGGATCCAGCAAATATGACGATGAAAGAACTGCGACAGCAGCTTGCTCAGGTCATCGCCACCCACAAAGATTGGACGGTACTGGCGATCGACAACGAACCGGACAATCTCGCCTTGATTCAGATTTTGCTGAAGGGCATTGGGGCGCATGTCCAGATCGCGGATGGGGGCGAAGTCGGATTGCGCATGATCGAGAATAAAATGCCGTCGTTCGTGCTGCTCGATCTGTCGATGCCGACGGTGGACGGGTGGATGGTGCTGGCGCAGATACGTGCCAATCCACGCACGGCGGCGCTGCCTGTGGTCGCGGTGACGGCGCACGCCATGCCGAGCGACCGCGAGAAGATCATCCAGGCAGGCTTCAACAGCTACATCATTAAACCCTACCATATCGAGACGCTGCTTAAAGAAATTTTGCAACAGCTTACCAGCGCAAGCGGGCATGAACCCGTCACCGGGAAATGAAAAGTAAATCCCCCGGTGACGATTGTGCGCTGCTTTTACTTCGTCGCGGGATGCGGCGCCCGTCCGTAGAGCGCGGTCAGTGCGCCCAGCCGCGCCGCCAGAGTCGCTGTCAGCATATCTGGCGTGTAGCGCCACGTCCAGTTGCCTGATGGGGTGCCAGGGGTATTCATGCGACCCTCAGCCGCCAAGCCCATCACATCCTGCAGTGGCACGATACATGTATACGCGACCGAACCCATCGCCAGACGCATCATGTCCCAGCTCGGCTCGACACGCTTGTAATCGCGGTCGATGTAGCGCAGGAAATGCTCGCGCGCCTGATCGGTGGCGTCACCGTCGCTGCCGTCGGTGAACCAGCCGATGGTGGTGTTGTTGTCGTGCGTTCCTGTGTAAACGATATAATTCTCGCCGTAGTTGTGCGGTAGATATTTCGAGTCGGCGGCGATGCTGTCATCTCCGAATGCGAATTGCACGATCTTCATTCCGGGCAGACCGAGCGAGCGCCGAATTTCGTCTACAGGCGGCGTGATTACGCCCAGGTCTTCCGCGATGATCGGCAGCTTGCCCATCGCCGCCTCGATCGCGCGGAAGAATGCCAGCCCCGGACCGGGCACCCATTCGCCTTTTTCGGCGGTCAGGGCGCTGCCAGCGACCGACCAATAGGCTTCGAAGCCCCGGAAATGGTCGATGCGCACGATGTCTACCTGGCGAAAGACCGCCTCGAAACGACGAATCCACCAGTGATAGCTGTCCTTTTCCATTACATCCCACAGGTAATGGGGATTGCCCCACAACTGCCCGGTGGCGGAAAAGGCGTCCGGTGGCACGCCGGCGACGGTGAGCGGCTTGCCTTTGGAGTCGAGCGCGAACAGTTCTGGATTCGCCCAGACATCACTGGAGTCGTGCGCGACGAATATCGGCAGATCACCCACGAAACGGATGCCACGTTTGGCGGCATAGGCGCGCAGCGCCTCCCACTGCATCTGAAACACCCACTGCTCGAAACGAACCTGCTCCATCGCCTTGCTGTTGGCGCGGGCGGCGATCTTCAGCGCGTCTGGCTGGCGATGTGCCAGTGCTGGTTCCCATTCATGCCAGGGTGCCCCCCCATGTGCGCCTTTGCACGCCATAAACAGCGCGTAATCTTCGAGCCAATGAGCGTTGGTCTGGCACCACGCGCGAAAGGCAGTGACGTGGGCGGGATTGGCGCGCGCCTGAAAGCCTTCGAGCGCTCTGGTCATGATGCCCGCGCGGTAGATGTAGATCCAGCCGTAATCCACCTGTGTATTCGGGAAGGGCGGCAGATCGCGCATATCGTTTGGTGTCAGCCATCCTAGTTCCAGCAGCCGATCGAAACTGATCAGATACGGGTTGCCCGCCATCGCCGACAGCGACTGATAGGGCGAATCGCCGTAGCTGGTCGGACCGAGCGGCAGCACCTGCCAATAGGACTGACGAGCGTGGTGCAGCCAATCGACGAAATGATATGCCGCTGTGCCCAGGTCACCGATGCCATAGCGACCAGGTAATGAGGTGGGATGCAGCAGGACGCCGCTGGTACGGGCGAGTGGGGCAGCCGGGGTGGTCGCCATCGTCATGGGTAAAATCTCCATCTGGAAGCTGAAAGCGTAACAGGATGAAACATAACACAACACTCTGGCGCTGTGCTATCCTTTGATCTGCACGACCGATCTGCACGACCTAACGATAAGCATAGGCGAACGCCGTAGGCGCGCCAGCAGGTGAGCGAAATCATGGATACGCTGCGCGGAAGCGTCGATCGCATCAACTACAACAATCCAAACAACGGCTACACTGTCCTGGTCGTGAAAGCCGATGCTGTGCATTCTGTGCCGAAGGTGAATGGCTTTGTGACGGTGGTGGGGGTGCTGCCTGATCTCAGCCAGGGGATGGAGCTGGAATTTATCGGGGCGTGGATTGAAGACCCCAAATATGGGCGCCAATTCAAAGCTGAACGCTGCACCCCGGCGGCGCCCAGCTCGCGCGAGGGACTGGTCGCCTATCTGGGTGGCGGACTGGTTAAAGGGATCGGTCCTAAAACGGCGGAAAACATCGTCCGTTTCCTCGGTAAAGATGCGCTCAACATTCTCGATCGCGATCCCGATCGTCTGTTCGATGTGCCCAAGCTCAAGCGCGACCATGCTGAAAAGCTGATCATGGCGTGGCGCCAGGGGCAGCAGAGCCGCCGCGCGCTGATCGAGCTGCAGGATATGGGCATTTCCGGTGCGATGGCGTCGCGCATCATCAAAGACCTGGGCGCCGAGTCGCCGAAGATCGTGCGCGATAATCCGTATACGCTGGCAGACGAGGTGTATGGCTACGGCTTCATGCGCGCCGACACGGTGGCACGCGGACTCGGCGTGACCGACGACGACCCGAATCGTATTCGCGCGGGACTGCGTTACACCCTCAATCAGGCTGCGTTCGACGGTCATGTCTACCTGCCGCGCGGCGTGCTGATCGAGCGGGCTGGCGAGGCGCTGCGCGTGGAGAATCCCAGCCTGGTCGAGACGCTGATCGCGCAGGAGGTATTTCACGATCGGCTGATGATAGACGGCGACGCTACCTCGATCGATGCTGCGGTCTATACGCCGGAATTTTTCGAGGCGGAGACCAACGCAGCATCGATGCTGCACAAGCTGGCGACCTCTCCCTCTCCCATCGCGCCGAAAGCCGCCGATGCGATCGACGATGGGCTGTTCAAGACGCTGGCAAAGACCTATCAGCTCTCATTGTCCGAGCAGCAGGGCGAGGCAGTCGCAGCGGCGCTGATGAATAAGGTCACCGTCCTGACAGGCGGACCCGGCACGGGCAAGACAACCACGCTGCGTGCCGTCATCCACGCGCTGGAGTCGCTGGAACAGTCATTCATGCTGGCGAGTCCGACCGGGCGCGCCGCCAAACGTCTGGGCGAGGCGACCGGGCGTCAGGCGCTGACCATTCACCGTCTGCTCGGCTATTTCCCCAATACAGGCGAATTCCTGCACGACGAGACCAATCCGCTCGACATCGCCATGCTGGTGCTGGATGAAACGTCGATGCTCGACCTGATGCTGTTCGACGCGGTGCTGCGCGCCTTGAAGCCGGAAGCCCATCTGATGCTGGTCGGGGACGTGGATCAACTGCCGAGCGTGGGCGCGGGCAATGTGCTGAAAGATGTGATCGACGGCGGTGTCGCCCACGTCACCCGATTGCAGACGATTTTCCGTCAGGCGGAAGGCAGCCGCATCATCGCCAATGCACACCGCATCAACGCTGGCGAAGAACCACTGCTGGACAATCCCCCTGGTGACAACGACTTTTTCTTTTTCAGCGCCGAAGACCCGGAACGTGCTGGCGATCTGATCGTAGACATCGTGGTCAATCGTCTGCCATCGAAATTCGGCGTCGATCCGGTGCGCGATGTCCAGGTGATCGCGCCGATGTACAAGGGTGCCGCCGGGGTGGATGCACTCAATGCCAAGCTGCAAGCGGCGCTCAACCCGTCGCGCGGGATGCCAGAATATAAAAGCGGGATGAAGGTGCTGCGTGTCGGGGACAAGGTGATGCAGACCAAGAATAATTATGATCTCGATGTGTTCAACGGCGATATTGGTTATTTGCTGGAGATCGACCGTGAAAATGCCGGGATCGGCGTCGAGATGGACACCGGAGAGGTCTTTTACGAACTCAATCAGGCGGAACAACTGATTCATGCTTACTGCATCAGCACGCATCGCAGCCAGGGATCGGAGTACCCGGTCGTGGTCATGCCGATCCTGACTGGGCAGTACATGATGCTGCAGCGCAACCTGCTGTACACGGCGGTGACGCGCGCTCGGCAGATGGTCGTGCTGGTGGGCAGTAAAAAAGCGGTGGCGATCGCCGTCGGCAATGACCGCGTGACCGAGCGTTACAGCGGACTCAAGGCGCGGCTGCGCGCCAAAGTGCGGCGCTGATCGAGGACGATCGGACTCTTACAATCCCGATTCGCGTCAGGGTGATCAGGCGATATAATCGGCGGATTCCGCTTAAAGCGGAACCTTATCCGAAAATATCCTGAGGAAATAGTTCATGTCCGACGCTGTCGTCCGTTACGATCTGCCTCAATCGGAGATTCCGACAAGCTGGTACAACGTTCAGCCCGATCTGCCACGTCCGCTGCCACCCGTGCTGCATCCCGGCACGCATCAGCCTATCGGACCTGACGATCTAGCGCCGCTGTTCCCGATGGCGCTGATCATGCAGGAGGTCAGTCAGGATCGGCATATCGAGATTCCCGAAGAAGTGCGCGAGATTTACAAGCTGTGGCGTCCGACACCGCTCATCCGCGCCCGCCGCCTGGAAAAAGCGCTCGATACCCCGGCGAAAATTTATTACAAATATGAAGGCGTCTCTCCCAGCGGCAGCCACAAGCTCAATACCGCCGTTCCACAGGCGTATTACAACAAACAGGAAGGTGTGTTTGGTTTGACGACCGAGACGGGCGCCGGACAGTGGGGGACGGCATTGTCGCAGGCATGTACCTTTTTTGACCTGGAATGTATTGTCTACATGGTCAAGGTCAGCTATCAGCAGAAGCCGTACCGCCGCCTGATGATGCAGACCTTTGGCGCCACTGTCCACGCCAGCCCGTCGGAGAACACGCACGCCGGACGTGGCATTCTGGCTGCTCATCCCGACAGCCCAGGTTCACTGGGAATCGCCATCAGTGAGGCGGTCGAGGCAGCGGCGACCAGCGGCGGTAAGTACAAGTACGCGCTCGGCTCGGTGCTGAATCATGTGCTGACGCATCAGACGGTGATCGGACAGGAAGCGATCAGACAGTTGGAGCTGGCGGATGCCTATCCCGACGTGGTGATCGGCTGCGCGGGCGGCGGCAGTAATTTTGCCGGGATCGCGCTGCCATTCGTCCAGGAAAAGCTGAAAAACGGGCGCGATGTGCGTATCGTCGCTGTCGAACCCGCTGCCTGTCCGAGCCTGACGCGCGGCGTATACGCCTACGATTACGGCGACACGGCTGGTATGGCGCCGATGGTCAAGATGTATACGCTGGGCGCCGGATTCGTGCCGCCGCCCATGCACGCGGGGGGACTGCGTTATCACGGCATGGCGAGCATCGTCAGCGAGCTGTACGACCAGGGTATCATCGAGGCGATCGCTATCCCACAGATGGAGACATTCGAGGCGGCGCTGCGTTTTGCCAAGTCCGAGGGAATCGTCCCGGCGCCAGAACCGTCACACGCGATCGCGGCAGTGATCAAAGAGGCGCTGGATGCCAAAGCCGCTGGTGAAGCTCGGACGATCCTGTTCAACCTGTGCGGACACGGTCATTTTGACATGAGCGCCTATGAAGCCTATTTGAATGGTCGGCTGGAGAATTACGCCTATCCCCAGGAAGAGATCGACGCGGCGATGGCGGCGATGCCCGTCGTCGAGGCATAACACAACCTTAATCGCGCGCGCCGTAGGGGGCGTTTGACTCTCTGTGCCATACCTTTTATAATAGAACACATGGTCTATTGCGCACATGAGGAACGACAATATGGCGATCAATGTAACGTGGGTCGAATTCCCGGTCATCGACATCGAGCGGGCGGCGAAGTTTTATCAGCATGTATTCAAGATGGATGAGGGCAGCCGCTACGACGATGAGCAACGCCGCACGCTCATCCTGTCGGGCGATGGGATGCCGGGATTTTCGCTCAATCAGACCGCCAATTTTGAGCCGAGCGACAAGGGCGCGTATGTGTATCTGTCGTGTGGCGACGACCTCGGCGGGCACATGGCGCGCGTCACCGAGGCGGGCGGGACGGTTATGACCGAAAAAACTTCGATGGATGATACGGTATCCTATTGCACCGTGAAAGACACCGAAGGCAACGTCTTCGGCTTGTCCGGTAGTTAAGCCGGCAGGAGGGGTGTGGCACACCGCCATACCCCTCTTGATCGTGCGGCATTACCCCTCGATCAGCAGCCGATCCGGGTCCTCGATCAATTCCTTCACCCGCACCAGGAATTGCACCGCTTCGCGTCCATCGACGATGCGATGATCGTAGCTCAATGCCACGTACATCATCGGGCGGATCACCACCTGACCGTCCAGGGCGACCGGGCGCGGCTGAATCTTGTGCAGCCCCAGAATGCCGACCTGAGGCGGATTGATGATCGGCGTACTCATCAGCGAGCCGAATACGCCGCCATTGGTGATCGTGAAGGTGCCGCCGCGCAGATCGTCGAGCGCCAGCGTGTTTTCCGTCGCCTGGGACGCCAGTTTCTTGATGGCTTTTTCGATGTCCGCAAAGCTCATTTTGTCGGCGTCGCGCAGCACCGGCACGACTAAGCCTTCCGGTGCGCCGATCGCCATGCCGATGTCGAAATAGTGCTTCATCACGATGTCGTCGTTTTGAATTTCGGCATTCAGGCGCGGCTGAAATTTGAGCGCGCCGATCGCCGCCTTGACAAAGAACGATGACAGTCCCAAGCCGACGCCCAGATCGGTCTTGAAACGCTCTTTGTGCTTCTCGCGCAATGCCTGCACCGCCGTCATATCGATCTCGTTGAAGGTGGTGAGCATGGCGGCAGTGTGCTGTGCCTCGACCAGTCGCTGTGCGATCGTGCGGCGGCGGCGCGACATTTTAATGCGTTCTTCGCGCCGTCCGTTGCTAGAGGCTGCGGACGCTGCTGGCATGGTCGCAGCGGGAGCAGTGGCAGCGGATGGAGAGGGAGGCACGGAGGCAGGGGACGCTATCGCTGTCGGCGCCACAGCGGACTCGACATAGCGCTGCACATCGTTCTTGGTGATGCGTCCGCCTGTGCCGCTCGCCTCGACTTTACCCAGATCGACCTGTTGATCCTGTGCCATCCGTCGCGCCACCGGGGTGGCGTCGGCGGGCGATGTGCTGCTGGCGGAGGCGGATGACGCGGCAGCAGATGAGGCTGTGGTGCTGACGCTGGCTGCCGCCGCCTGCGCGGGGGCTGGCGCGGGCTTTGCCGCCGCCGGAGAGCCAGAGTCGTCGATACTGCCCAGCACATCCCCGATTTTGACATCGCTGCCGGCTGGCGCGGCGATCGCCGTCAGCACGCCCGCGCGCTCGGCGCCGACCTCCAGGTCTACCTTGTCCGTCTCCAGTACCACCAGCGGCTCACCGACCGCGACCGCATCCCCGGCGTTTTTCAGCCAGCGGGCGATCGTCGCCTCCAGCACCGACTCGCCCAGATCGGGCACGACAATTTGAATCGCCATGATTTATCCTTTGTGAACCACAATATCCGCGATCTGTGCCGGGACTATGCCATTGTAAGCGGCGGCGACCAGCGCCGCCTGATTTTGTTGATGCTGTGCCGCCGATCCTTCGGCAGGGCTGGACATACGAGCGCGTCCGACGTAGTAGAGCGCGCGTTCGCCGATGACCTCGCTCAACAGCGGACGCGCGAATTCCCACGCGCCCATATTTTGCGGCTCTTCCTGCGCCCACACGACGGTATCGAGATTGCGATAGCGGTCGAGCAGGGCGCGTAACTCGCCGATCGGGAAGGGGTACAACTGTTCAATGCGGGCGATCGCCACATCAGGGCGCGCCGCCCGCTGATCGCTGCCCGCGAGGTCGAGATGCACCTTGCCGCTGCACAGGATCAGCCGCTTGACCGACTCCATCTGCGCGGCGCCGTCGTCGATCACAGGCTGCCAGGCGCCATTCGCCAGATCGCGCAATGACGAGGAGACCGCCGGATTGCGCAGCAGACTTTTAGGCGTCATGACGATCAGCGGCAGCGGATCGCTCTCCAGCAGCAGCGCCTGGCGGCGCAGCAGGTGAAAATATTGTGCGGCGGTGGTCGGGTAGGCGACGCGCAGATTGATGTTGGCGGCGGTATTCAGAAAGCGCTCCAGGCGCGCGCTGGAATGATCGGGACCGGCGCCCTCGTAGCCATGCGGCAGCAGCAGCACCAGCGACGGCGTTTGTCCGTATTTGTCGCGCGCCGACACGATGAATTCATCCAGAATCACCTGAGCGCCGTTGACAAAATCGCCATACTGCGCCTCCCACAATACCAGGCGGCGCGGGGCGTGGACGTTGTAACCGTACTCGAATCCCAGCGCAGCGCCTTCGCTGAGAGGGCTGTTATGCACCTCGTAGCTGGCTTGTGCATTCGGGAGCGCCTGTAATGGCGTGAACGATACGCCGGTCTTGTTGTCGTGCAGCACGGCGTGACGCTGATTGAAGGTGCCGCGTTCGGCATCCTGCCCGGTCAGACGGATGCTGATGCCGTCCTCCAGAATGCTGGCAAACGCCAGGTCTTCGGCGGTCGCCCAGGCGATCGTGCGGGCGTCGGCATCCGTCAGGGCGTCGAGGCGCGCTTCCATACTCTTTTTCAGCTTGGGATGCAGCTCGAAACCCGGCGGGAAGGTCAGCAGCGCTTTGTTGAGGTCGCGCAGGCGCGTCATCGGGACGGCGGTCTTACTGCGCCGGGCGGTGCCGGGTTCGGGCAGACGCGGACGGTAATCGGGGGCGTCTTTCTCCGGGTCGAGCGACTCAAGCTGTGCCTGCAAGCCGTTCATGCAGCCTTCGACCATTGCCTCAGCTTCGCCAGCCTGGATGACGCCACGCGCCAGCAGCGTATTCGCCCACAGCCTGCGCACTGTGTCATGTGCCGTCACGAGCTGGTACATGCGCGGCTGCGTGAAGCTGGGATCGTCGCCCTCGTTGTGTCCATAGCGGCGGTAGCCGATCAGGTCGATCACGAAGTCTTTCTTGAACGCCACGATGAACGCCACCGCCAGCCGCGCCACCGCGATGCACGCCTGTGGATCGTCGGCGTTGACGTGGACGATCGGCATCTTGAAGCCCTTGGCGAGGTCACTGGCGTAGAGCGTGCTGCGCGAGTCGCTGGGGTCGGTGGTGAACCCCAACTGATTGTTGGTGATGATGTGAACCGTGCCGCCGGTCGTGTAACCCGCCAGATTCGATAGGTTGAGCGTCTCGGCTACGATCCCCTGACCGGGAAATGCCGCGTCGCCATGAATGAGGATCGGCTGCGTCGCGCCCGGATCAAAGCTGGGGGCGCCGCGCTTGCTCACATCGGCTCCGGCTGCCCGCGCCATGCCCTCGACCACCGGATTGACAAATTCGAGGTGGCTGGGATTGGGCGCCAGCATGATCTCGACCGGGGCTTTGACATCGGTCATTAGCTGGCGGCGTCCGCCCATGTGGTACTTCACGTCGCCCGTCCAGCCGAAATAGTCGCGTCCGGGTTCGCGGCGAACGGGGTCTTTGAACTCCGCCAAAATCTGACGATACGGCTTGCCGACGGTGTGCGCCAGCACGTTCAGCCGTCCGCGATGTGCCATGCCGATCAGGATATGGCGCTCGCTGAATTCATCGATCAGCGTGTCCAGGATCGGCACCAGCATATCCAGCCCCTCGACCGAAAAGCGGTGCTTGCCCGGAAAGCGGCGATGCAAAAACTGCTCGAAGGTCTCGACCTGGGTCAGACGCTCCAGCAGCGCGCGATCGTCTGCGGCATTGTCCGACGGCAGATAGGCGCCGCCCTCGATCGTCGCGCGTAACCAATCGCGTTCGTCGGGCTTGCGGATGTGGTCGAAGTCGTAGCCCGTCGTCGAGCAGTAGATGTGCTTGAGCCGCTCGATCGTCTCGTGTGCATTTCTGGCGCCGCGCGCGACCTCACCGCCGATCAGCGATGCGGGCAGATCGCGTAAATCGTCGTCGCTGACACCGTGAAACGCCGGATCGACGGTGGGATCGCCGGGCGGCGCGCTCCCCAATGGATCGAGCTGGGCGACGGCATGTCCGTTGGCACGGATGGCGTCGGCATAGCGCACCGCGCCGACAATCCTGGCAGGGTCGAATGTCGGCGCGGCGACATTGACGATCGGCGCCGCGCCATTGGTCGGGGGTGGGGCGCCCGCTGCGTCGAACATCTGGCGCGTGGAGTCATCGACCGACGCCGGGTCTTGCAGATAACGATCGTACAGTTCGAGGACGTAAGCCGCGTTGAGACCGCTGAGTTCGTTCCAGAACGTCATAGACAGTTCATCCAATCAGAATGGGGTGATCGTTGTGAATCATAACTGGTACGGGGGGATATTGCGAGGACGAGCGGTGCGCAAAGACAAATCGCGATTGCAACGGCGGGATATTGCGGGGATAATGCGTCCTCAACCCAAATGAGTGATTCACATGAAAAAGTGGTCGTTGATCATGCTGTGTGCGGCGCTGCTGTGCGCAGGCGCACGCCTGGGCGCGCAGGAGACCCAAACCGTGACGGTATTCGCGGCGGCATCACTCGCGGAGGCGTTCGAGGCGATCGGGACGGTATATGCGGCTGAAAATCCCGGAGTCGAGGTGATCTTCAGCTTCGCGTCGTCGTCCGATCTGGCGGCACAGCTTGCCGAGGGCGCCCCCGCCGATGTATTCGCCAGCGCCAACAGCCGTCAGATGACGGTCGCCCGCGACGCCGACCGCATCGCGGGGCGCCCGCGCGTGTTTGCGCGCAATCGGCTGGTGCTGATCGTGCCGGCCGACAATCCGGCTGACATCACGACGCTGCGGGATCTGGCGAACGACGGCGTGAAACTGGTGATCGCCGCGCCCGCTGTGCCCGTGCGCACCTACACCGATACCCTGCTGGAGCGGCTCGCCGCCGATCCCGCCTATGGTGAGGAATTCCGCGAGGACGTGCTGGCGAACGTGGTGTCAGAAGAGCAGAACGTGCGCCAGGTGGCGGCAAAGGTGGCGTTGGGTGAGGCGGACGCCGGGATCGTCTATGTCTCGGACGTGACGCCCGACCTCGCAGACGCCGTGATCGCCATCCCGATCCCCGTCGCGCTGAACACGATCGCGGCGTATCCGATCGCCGTCACGGACGACGCCGCCAACCCCGACCTGGCTCAGGCGTTCATCGATTATGTGCTGTCCGATGCCGGACAGGACATCCTGCTAAAATGGAATTTCATCCCGGTACGCCGTTAGCGCGTGACCAGCGCCAGGAAAAGGCATGACAGAGGGCGTGAACGAGCCAAAACGGGCAGCCTTTTCACTGGCAAAATCCTTGAGCGGGATCGGTTCAGCGGCGGTCACCTTCATGGGCGTGACCGCGCTGGCATTTCTGGTCGTGCCGATCGCCGCGCTGATCGTGCGCAGCATCGCCAACCGCGCATGGGAGGGCGTGCCGGAATCTGCCATCCCCGATGCCATCTGGATCAGCTTCATCTCGACGCTGTGCAGCGTCGGGCTGACGGTGCTGTTTGGGACGGCGCTGGCATACCTGCTGGCGCGGCGGCGAATCCCTTTCAGCCGGCTGATCGGCGTGCTGGTCGAGCTGCCGATCGTGCTGCCGCCGGCGGTGGCGGGGCTGGCGCTGCTGATCGCCTATGGGCGGCGCGGACTGCTCGGCGCGACCTTCACCGATCTGGGAATCACGCTGCCATTCACGATCTACGCGGTCATCATGGCGCAGACCTTTGTGTCGGCGCCGTTCTACATTCGCGCCGCCATCGCCGCCTTTCAGAGCGTCGATAAAGAGGTCGAGGATGCGGCGCGCGTGGATGGTGCCGACGGGCTGGCGCTGTTCTGGACGATCACGCTGCCGCTGTCGAGCCGCATCCTGGCGGCGGGGCTGGTGCTGAGCTGGGCGCGGGCATTGGGCGAATTTGGCGCGACCATCCTGTTCGCGGGCAGCCTGCAAGGGCGCACGCAGACGATGCCGCTGCTGATCTACAACGTGATCGAGCGCGATATCGACGCCGCCATCTGGACGGGGCTGATCCTGATCGGGATCGCGCTGTTCGCGCTGCTGCTGTCGGGCTGGCTGGCGCGCCGCGCCAACGATGGGAATGGGAGGGCTGGTTTGGTGTGAACGGCGCACCTTGCTATACTCGGTGCAGTTGCAGTCCACATGGGGAAGCCGCACATGACCACCAAACAGCGCATCGACGTATTCATCAGCAGCACCAGCCTCGACCTGCCCGAATACCGCCGTGCCGTCAGCGAGGCGATCGTGGCACTGGGGCTGTTTCCGAGCGGCATGGAGACGTGGGCGGTGCGCGACGAAGACGCCATCCAGCTCTGCAAGCGCAAAATCGACGAAGCCGAGATTTACCTGGGCATCTACGCCTACCGCTACGGCTGGACACCCGACGGCTACGACGGCAGGAGCATCACCGAGCTGGAATACGACTGGGCGACCGCGCGCGGTATCCCGCGCCTGCGCTTCATCATGGCGGACACCCACCCCTGGCCCGAAAGCGAGAAACAGCACGAGGCGCAAGCCGCGCTCAATGCCTTCAAGACGCGGCTGAAAGAAAAAGGCAACATAGTCGGCTTTTTCACCACGCCCGACGATCTCAAGGCACAGGTCATCGGCGCGCTGGCGGGCTACGCCCCGCAGGTCAGCGCCGCGCCACTCACCCCCTATCTGCGCGCGCTGCATCATGCCAGCGCGCAGAGCGGACTGCTGCGCGCGCTCGACCCGCGCACCAACGATCCCAGCTACGGCGGGCGCGGGGTCACGGTCGATCAGGTCTACGTGCCGCTCGATATGCGCCAGCGGGTACGCCGTGACACCGATGAGACGATCCTGTCCGGTTATCTCGGTGACGAGGGCAAGCCCGACGAGGGTCGCACCCCGCTGACGGCGATGGAGGCGGCGAACGGCATCCATAATCTGGTCGTCCTGGGCGATCCAGGCAGCGGCAAAAGCACCTTCGTCAACTATCTGACGCTGTGCCTGACCGGGGCACTGCTCGATCCGGAGTCCGACTGGCTGGCGCGCCTTGAGCATCAAGGGTGGAGACACGGGGCGCTCTATCCGGTCGTGGTCGTGCTGCGCGACTTTGCCCAGAGCGTCGATGTCGGCGCCGCGCCGACCGCCAACACGCTGTGGAATTATATCGAACGCGAGGTAGTGGGGGTGCAGGCACCCGACTCTGCCGCGGCGCTGCGCGCGCTGGCGCATCGCGGTGCTATGCTCTACCTGCTCGACGGTCTCGACGAGGTGCCTGGCGAACGGCGCGCGTTCGTGCGCGACGCGATCGACCGCTTCGTCGCCGCGCAGCCGCCCCTGACGCGCTTCGTCACCACCTGCCGCATCCTCAGCTATGCCGATCCGACCTATCACATCCCGGCGTTCATCTCGCACACGATCGCGCCGCTCAACGACGAGCAGATCGCCGCCTTCATCGGCACCTGGTACGCCGCGCTGATCGCGCTGGGATCGATCGACCGCGAGACGGCGGCACAGCGCGTCAAAGACCTGAATGACGCTATTTCTCGGCAGGTACTCACCCCGCTGGCAGCCAACCCGATGCTGCTGACGGTGATGGCGCTGGTTCACAACCATCTCGGCACGCTGCCACGCGAGACGGCACGCCTGTACAGCCAGTGCGTCGAGCTGCTGCTGCTGAAATGGCGTCCACACGATGCGCGCGCGCTGATCGATCTGCTGGAGATCACCGAGGGCGACCTGGTGCGACTGGTGTGGGCGATCGCCTTTGACGCGCACGATCAGCAGGCGGAGCGCGAAGGCACGGCGGACATCACGCAGCACGCCGTCGAGATGATCGCGCGCAGATTTCTCAACGACGACGCCGCCAAAGGGCAGGCATTCTGCGAGTATGTCGAGAAGCGCGCCGGGCTGCTGATCGGGCGCGGATTCGACCGCTATGGCGGACGCATCTACACCTTTCCGCATCGGACGTTTCAGGAATATCTGGCGGGCTGCCACATCTCGTCGAACCGCTTCACCCGTGAGGCGGTCGAATACGCCCGACGCGGTGCGGCGTGGCGCGAGACGCTGCTGCTGGCGACCGGACAACTGATCTTCAATGATCGCAAGATCGATATCCCGATCGACGCGGTGCGCGACATGCTCGACTCGGCTGAGGCGCGCGCCACCGACGCCGACTGGCGGCTGTATCCGCTGGCGGGCGAGATGCTGCTGCTGGTCGGTCTCGACAATCTGGAACGCGACCGCCATGGTAAGAAGGCGCTCGACGCTGCGTGCGCGGGTCTGGCGGCGCTGGTCGAGGGCGGACATCTGCCCGTATTGGAACGCGCCGCCGCCGGTCGCGTGCTGGGACAGATCGGCGATCCGCGTCCCGGCGTCGGGCTGCGACCGGACGGGCTGCCGGACATCGCGTGGTGTGAGGTGCCAGGCGGGGAGTTCATCTATCAGGACGGCGAGCGGCTGACCCTGCCGACCTTCCAGATCGCCCGATACCCGGTCACCAACGCCCAGTTCCAGACATTCCTGGATGACCCGGACGGCTTCGTCAACCCCGCATGGTGGATGGGGATGGGGCGCTATGCAATGCAGGAAATGAAGTCACCATCATGGGACATCCCCAATCACCCGCGCGAAAGCGTCTCGTGGTACCAGGCGGTCGCCTTCACGCGCTGGCTGACGGCGCGGCTGCGCACGGCGGGCGCGCTCGACGCGGAACAGATGATCAGCCTGCCGACCGAGGGGCAGTGGGAAAAGGCGGCGCGCGGGAGCGACGGACGTGTGTATCCCTACCGGGGCGGGTTCGACGCCGACAAAGGTAATACCAAGGAAACCGGGATAGCTGCGACCAGCGCCGTCGGCATCTTCCCGGCGGGCGCTTCGCCGTATGGCGCGCTCGACATGAGCGGCAATGTCTCGGAATGGTGTCTGACAAAATACGACTCGCCCGATGTGAACACGGTAGACGACAGCACAGACGTGCGCGTGCTGCGGGGCGGTTCGTGGGGCTACACTCGGGACTACGCGCGCGCCTCGTTTCGCAGCGGGAGCGCCCCGGACGGTCGGGGCGACGATATCGGCTTCCGGGTGGTCGTGGGCGGTTCTGGCTCCTATTACAGTCCTGTGAACCTCTGATCTCTGACTCGGTAGGGCGCGCAGCGCCTTGCCCTTCCCCCTCCCCGTCAGGGGAGTCGATTTTTTGGAAGTGACACTCGCACCCCCCTTTAGACAAGAGGGAGTTGGCGCGCGGCGCAGTTCTCCCCCCTGAAAGGGGCGTCGGGGAGGTATCGTTGCCGCTCTGGTCAGGGGGGATCGTCAGGCGGTGACTCCCTACCCCCAAAGATCGTGCAGCAGCGCGATCTTTGACCGATCCTGAAAGCCGCCGCCGCCCTCGTGGTTGTTGAAGGGGTACACCCGCATCTGCTTTTCGCCCGCCCAATGGTTGTACGCCGCGTAGACCGTCGAGGGCGGGCAGATGTCGTCCATCAGACCGACCGAAAACAGCGCCCGTGCCGTCGCCCGCGCCGCCAGGTTCACGCCGTCGAAATAGCTCAGGGTGGTGAAGGCCGCGTCGATGTGATCGCGGTGCGCCTTGAGATAGCCGACGATCTCGCCATACGGATGCCGTTCGGTGATCGTGGTTCCGCGCTTGAAATGACACAAAAAAGGCACATCGGGCAGCGCGACCTGCACCCGATCGCGCATCAGCGCGGCGGCGGCGATGCTGATGCCCCCGCCCTGGCTGCCGCCCGCGACCGCGATCCGCCCGGAATCGACCTGGGGATGCGAGGTGGCGGCTTCGACGGCGCGCACTGCGTCGGCAAACACGCGGCGGTAGTAGTAGCTGTTCTTGTCGAGGATGCCCTGAGTCATGAAGCCGGGGAACGACGGATTGGCGCCGTCCGGCAGATCAGGCGTGGCGCCCGCGCTCCACACGCTGCCTTGTCCGCGCGTGTCCATCACCAGACTGGCGAATCCGGCGGCAGCATAGGTGAGGTGTTCGGTCAGGAAGCCGCGTCCGCCGCCGTAGCCCAGATACTCGACCACACAGGGCAGTAAGCCGCGCGCGCTGGCGGGCAGGATGAACCAGCCTTTGATTGGCTGTCCGCCATAGCCGTTGAAGGTCACGTCGTAGGTCGAGAAGGTCCGCAGCCCGTGATCGACCGGCTCGAAATGGGCGTCGAGGTTGAAATTGCGGGTGTACGCCAGCGTCGCCGCCCAGAATTCGTCGAAGTCGGGCATTTCTTCGCGGGTCGGCTGGTACTGTTGCAGCTCGTGCAGCGGCATGTCGAACAAGGGCATGGCGGGACTCCAGAGGCGCAGAAAGGTGCGTCAACGATACCGCACCTCCCCGCGCCCATGCAAATCCTAGAACGGCGCCCCCGCCTGACCGAAATTCGCCGCCAGCAGCGAAAAGTCGCTGATATTGATGCTGCCATCGCCGTTGAAGTCGGCGCGCGGGTCGAATCCGGGCGTGCTCGTAATCCTGCCGAAGGTGGCAGCCAGGATCGAGAAATCGGTGATATTGATCACGTTGGAGTCGTCGGCGTCGCCTTCACGTAAAGTCGGAGTGGTGTAGGTGTTGATACCCTCTACGAAGGTGAAATTTGTCGCCTCTGCCAGCGAGGTCGTGCCTTTGACGCGCACGCGCGCCATGTCGAGCGGGACATTGTTGAACGTCGCTGTGCCTGAGAGGTCGGCAAAGCGATCGTCGAAATACTGGAACGCGCCATCGGCTCGGTAAAAATAGGCGCGCAGCCGGATCTGGCGGCTGGGATGCGGCGCGGCGGGTCGCCCTTGCAGCGTCGCGGTGACGCGGAAGGTCGCCAGCGGACGCTCCCATGCGCCGATATCGACGCTGGTGCCCGATATGCGCGGGTAGCCTGTGCCGCGCTGGTCGGTGGTCAGCGGCGAACCCGGTGTGTAGACCGCCAGATTATTGCTGCCCAGGTTGCCCGCCAGGCTGCCCGGTCCGAAGGAATGCGTGAGGGTGACACCGCCGTTGTTCGCCAGTGGCAGCAGATTGACCTGAAAATCGGCTACGTCGATGTGGTTGCCCGTCAGAATGCCGCCGATGGACGATCCGCTGGTGTTCTCGATCAGGTTGTATCCCAGCGAGTTGAAGGTGCCGTACACGTCCGGGTAGGTGCTGGTATCGGTATTGTTGCCAATGAAGCTGTTGCCGAACACCACGCCGCCGCCGCTGTAGATGCCGCCCGTCGTCGTAGCGGTGTTGAACCCGATCGTGCTTTGACGAAGGGTGACATTTTGTCCATAAAGGTCGTCGTAATCCGCGTAAACGGCGCCGCCCGTCCCGGCAGAATTATCGCTGAAGGTGCTGTTGCTCACGATTGCGGTGGCGCTGCTGGTGACGTAGAGTCCGCCGCCGCGATTGGCGGTATTGTCGAGCAGCAGCGCGCTGTAGATGAAGACCGCCGCGCGGTCGAACGCATAAATGCCACCGCCGACCGCCATCGCCTCGTTCACGGCGAGGGTCGCACTGTCGATCGTCACCGTCGAGGACGGATTGCCCAGGAAGATTCCGGCACCGCTTTGTGCGTCATTGCCCTCGATGAACGAGTCGCCGTTCAAGGCGAGATCGGCGCCCGTCAGCAGGGAGACACCGCCGCCGTACAACGTCGGCGAGTTGTTCGACACGCTCGATCCATCGCGCACGGTGATGTTGGCGTTGTTGGAGGCGGCGATCCCGCTGCCATAAAATGCTGCATCGTTGGTTTGTACGACGGCGTTATCGGTGATCACCACGGTCGCGTTCAGCTCGGCGTAGATGCCGCCGCCCGATCCGGTCACGGTGTTGCCGGAAATGGTGGCGTCCGTCACCCCAAGAGAGGTGTCGGTGCCGGTCAGATACACGCCACCCCCGAAATACGAATCGAGATTGTTGCGCACTATCGCTTTGGCGCTGATCGAGACGGTACTGCCGCCCTCGGCATAGATGCCGCCGCCGTAGGTGCCCGCACTGCCATTGCCGCTGATATCGGTAAAGTCGCCCGTCACGGTGAGCTGCGCGCCCGTCAGCGAGATGCCGCCGCCGTAGGTCGCGCGATTGTCAAAGACGTGGGAGCCGCCCTCCAGCGTCACCTGGGCATTGCTGGTGATGTTGATGCCGCCGCCATAGGTCGCGCTGCCACCGCTGATACGCACATTGTTGAAGGTGACGCGCGCATTGTTACCCGTCACGGTGAAGACGCGCCCGGCACCGTCGTTCTGGATCAGGCGCGCGCTGCTGCTGATGAAGGTGATCTCGCTGTTGACGACGATCTCGTTCAGGATTCTGATGTAGCCAAAGCTGCCGCCCGTAGCGTTCATGGTGATGGTATCGGCACCGGGCAGCGCATTGGCTTCCTCGACGGCGGCGCGCAGCGTGCAGTTGCCCGCGCTGGTGCTGCATACGCCATTACCGGGATTGCTGTCGGAGAGATCGGTGTCGGGATTGGTGACGATAAAGGTAGCTGCGCCCACGATGGGCAGGTTGACGATAAAAGCGGACGCGATGAGGAGTGCGAGGATGAGCGATCGCGCGGCTGGACGCATGATGATTGCTATATCCTTGTTCTGACAATGAACGCATGTCGGATCGCGATCCGACATGCGTTCATTATACAGGCTGAAGGCATTCCCGCGCTGACGGGGGTCACGTCAAAACATGCGATTGCTCGCGTGTGCGGACGCCTCGTCATTTACTGAGTTTGCCCGGATCGCAATGAGGCCAGCAGCGTACCGAATCCGTCCAGGTCGAGCGGACCGAACTGGCGCCAGACGATGATCCCTTCAGGGTCGATCGCGACGGTCTGTGGCAAGCCGATCACGTTGTATTCCAGCACGACCGAGTCCGGTGGGTCGATCAGAATCGGATACATGACGCCGCGTTCGATCAGGAAGGGACGCATCTGATTGGGTGTTTCACGCATATTGACGCCGTATACCACCAGCCAATCGCTGTTTTCGGCGGCAAGCGTGTTCAGCGCTGGCATTTCCGCCAGACAGGGCGCGCACCAGGTCGCCCAGAAATTCACCAGCGCCCAGCGTCCGCGCGCGTCGCTCAGGGTGACGGTGCCGCCGTCGAGCGTATCGAGCGTGAAGTCGGGCGCGTAGAACGGTTCATCGGTCGGGGCGGGTGCCATTTGGTGTGGGGATGGCTGCGGGAGATCGCCGCGTTGCAGCACGTCACCGCGTCCACATGCCGCCAGCACCAGCAGCACCGTGACCAGCAATCCGGTTCTCATGCCGGGAACAGCTTTTCGATCACATCGACGCGGTACGCCTGCACAGCGGGGATGATGCCTGCCAGCAGACCCAATCCGATCGGCAGCAGCCACAACAGCGGCTCCAGCGAGGGCAGGAAACGGATTGGGATCGGGATCGACGAGCCTGTGCTGAGAATCGAGGCGATCGCCACCGATGCGCCATAGCCGGTTACGCGCCCGACCAGCGCGCCGATCAGGGTGATCAACAGCGCTTCCAGGATGACCACGCGAAAGATGGTCAGGCGGTCGGCGCCGAGCGAACGCATCAGTGCGATCGCGCCCTGGCGCGCGGCGATCGCGCTGTACAACGACAGAAATACCGTCAGTCCGGCGATCACCAGCACCAGGTAGCCGACGATGGTCAGGATACGCTCACCCTGCGCCAGCAGATCGAACAGCGCGCCCAATTCCTGACCGGGAAAGGCGGCTTGCGCCTCGGTGCCAGCCGCGAATGTCTGCCACAGTTGATTGGCTTCGATGAACCCGACTGGTTTCACCAACGCAGCGGTGAGCTGGTCGGACGCAGCGACGGGAACGAGCGCCAGCGCGCTCAAACCAGGATCGGCGCCTTCTGCCTCGTGCGCTTTCCATACGCTCGATACCGAGACGAACACTGCATCGTCATACGGGCTTTGCGTCTCGTCGAATATGCCGACGACTGTGTACGGTGTCTCGTGAACGTCGTCATCGAGTCCGCGCTCGACCCCATGCGCGGCGGCGAACTGATCGCCAATCCCCAATCCGAGTGATTGCGCCGCACCCGCGCCCAATACCGCCTGGTAATCGGCGGCGAAAAATGCGCCAGATGCGATGCGAAAGGCGGGCGGTTCATTCACGGTCGGGCGCAGTTGCAAGAGCGCGTCCGACGTGCCGACGATGCGCGCCCCGCCCACGTTGTCGCCCAGTGCCAGCGGCACCACCAGCGCGGCGCGCGGGTCGGCTTGCAGCGATTCGAATACGCTGGTGCGCATATTTCCGACGGGCGCACCTTGCAGCAGGATCGTACTCAGCACGAGCTGTTGTCCACTGCCTTTAGCGCCGACGACCAGCACGCCGAATGGGTCGCTGGCGCGGATGATCCCCTGACGTGCGCCGTCGCCCAGTGTCAGGACGGTGATCGGCAGCGCGATCGCCAGCGCGATGATCACCAATGTGATGATCGTACTGACCGGACGGGCGCGCAGTCCGCGCCATGCCAGAAACAGATCGTAACTCATGCCGGGGCGCTTTCAATGATGGTATGCGGCTCGCGGACAGATGTGTCGGATTCAGGCGAGAGGCGTCCGGCGCGCAGATCGAGTCGGGTCGGGAAGCGGGCGGCGAGCGCGGGATCGTGACTGGCGACGATCAGCGCGGCGTCCGAGTCGCGGCACGACTCCTGCAGGAACGTCATGACGCGATCGGCATTGTCGGGGTCGAGCGCCGCCGTCGGCTCGTCTGCCAGCAGCATCGCCGGTCGGTTGACCAGCGCGCGCGCGACCGCGACCCGCAGCCGCTGCCCGGTGCTGAGTTGATTCGGGCGGTGATGCAGGTGCGCGCTCAAGCCGACGTGATCGAGCAGTGACCGGGCGCGCTCGTTGCGCTGATGGGCGGGAATGACCCCGGCGAACTGCATCGGCATGAGCAGATTTTCCAGCGCTGTGAAGCCAGGCATCAGATGATGCGTCTGGAAGATGTAGCCGATGCGGGCAGCGCGGAAACGGTCGCGCGCCGACTCGCCCATGCTGTAAAGTGCGCGTCCGTCCAGGGTGATCATGCCGTGAGTCGGACGCAGCAGCCCGGCGATAATATTGAACAGCGTCGTCTTGCCGCTGCCGCTCACGCCGCGCAGTAAGACCTGTGCGCCGCGCTCGACCGTCCAGGTGTCGATCTGGAGGACGGTGCGCGCCTCCAGACCTGAGGCGGTGTAGGTGTGCGTGAGCGCGTCGATATGCAGCATTAGTTGATCGTTTCCACGTTGTCGGCGTAGATGCGCACCAGACTGACCATGCCGGTCTCGCTGTCCACCGACTGCCCGATCTCCATACGTCCGACGATGCGCACTGGAAGACCGGTCGATACCGTCGTCTGTCCTTCGGGCATGTATACCAGCGCGATGTCGTCGGGCCAGTCGGCTGCGGTGCTGCAAAATGGGCAGAATGCCAGCTTGACGCGCGTCAGCACGAAATAATCGAGTTCGGGCTTCAGCGGTGGCGCCATGTAGCCTTCCATCAGCGTGCTGCGTCCGTCCAGCGAGACCAGCTTGTCGGACAGCATCAGCCCGTAGCGCAGGTTGTAGCCCTCATAGAATTCATCGAACTCGATGGCGACGGGTTCGCCGTCGAACGCGATCGGGCTGCGCGCAGTCGGATGCAGCGCGATATCGGTGGCGGCTGCAATGGCGCGGGCTTCGCCGGGGGGGAGCGAGGTCGTCACCGGCGCGATGGTCGCCATGACGCCTGTCTGTGCGGTCGGGTTGAGGTTGACGGCGCGAACGGTCGGCGCCACTGTGCTCGTTGCGGCGAGAGTCGGTGTGGCGCTGACGACCAGCGCAGCGGCAGCGGAGTCGGTCGGCGGTAATGGCGTGACGGGCTGTACACCGTCTGGGGATGTCGAACATGCGCCAATCAGCAGCGCCGCGATCGGTAGCAGAATCGAATTGCGCATTACAATGGTACTCCAAAACACTGATCGGGCATATCGAAATAATGGTATGCTGTTTTGTGTAAGTTAGAACGTTTGGTTCAGTAAACCTTAACCTGACTGGAGGTGGATCATGGCGGTGCCGGATAAGACTCAACCGAACGATGCCAAAGTGCAGACGTTTCTCGAGTCGATCACTGACGAGAAAAAGCGCGAAGATGCTGTTGCGATACTCGACCTGATGCGCGACGTGACGGGCGAAGAAGCGGTCATGTGGGGCGATACGATCATCGGCTTTGGCAAGTACCATTACAAGTACGAGAGCGGACGTGAGGGCGAGTATTTCGTGGCGGGCTTTTCGCCGCGCAAGGCGAATTTCACACTCTACATGATGGGGGGATTCGAGGATCAGCCGGCGATCATGGAACGGCTCGGCAAGCACACGACTGGTAAATCCTGTCTGTACATCAAACGGCTCTCCGATGTCAATGTCGAGGCGCTGACGGAATTGATTCGCGCGTCGTCGGCTCATCTCAGGACGATGTATCCCGATCAGAACCCGTGAAGGCGGATTGCATGAACGGGGGCACGGAAACCCGTGCCCCCGCATTGAATTAGGAGCCGCCAGCCGGGTTGAGACCCAGCGCCGACGCCATGATGAAGAAGACTTCACGCTGGTGATACAGACCGCTCACCAGTTCGGCACCAGGGCCCCAGCCGAAGACGGGCACGTCCTGCAGGGTGTGGACGCCGCTGTTGCTCGACGGATCGAGCGTGCCGGTGATCAGGATGCCATTGGCATCGTCATCCGGGTTGTCGGTCCACACGCCATCGCCATCCGGGTCGGCAGCAGGCTGGCGCGGGGTCTCACTGACCTGGAAGTTCTCGGTGTGTTCAGGTCCGTTGTTGACAGTACCCGCGAATGTGCGGGTGGCATCTTCCCACTCCGGGAAGCCATCGCCGTCGGCGTCGGGGTAGTCGGGGTAACCAGCGGCGTTGTACACGTCGATGGCAGCGCGGCGACCCAGGTCGTCCTCGGCTTCGTTGAACTGAGCGACGTTGACGGTGCCGTAGACTTCGTAGCCATGACCGTGATCGGCGGTGACGACGATCAGCGTGTCGGGGGCATTCTCAGCAGCCCACGCGGCGGCGGCGGCGACAGCATTGTCGAACTCGATCAGGTCGCTGAGGGCGCGTTCCTGGTCGAGCGGGTGAATCTGCTTGTCAATGCTGGCAGCTTCGACGGTCAGATAGAAACCGTTTTCGTTCTGGCTCAACACGTCGATCGCCGCCATGGTCATCTCGACCAAGCCAGGCTGATCGGTAAAATCGCCGATGTTATCGGTGTAGACGTTGCGATCCAGCCACACATTCAGATCGCTGGGGGTGAAGACGCCGAGCAGCTTCTCGACATCGCCGCTCATCGCATCCTGCAGCTCGGTATTGGTGGTGACGAGAGTGAAACCGTCAGCCATGAATTCGTCGAACAGATTGCGGTCGTCGGCACGGCGCGAGCCTTCGACGCTCTGCGGGATCATGCGGCGAGCGCCGCCGCCCAAGAGCACGTCGATGTAGCCGGCTTCGAGTGCCTGCACCAGATAGGCGGCGCGATTGCCGTCGCCGCGATTGCGCCCATGCGCCCAGGTCGCGGCGGGGGTGGCATCGCTGAAGTCGGCGGTGGAGACGACGCCGACCGACATGTCGTACAGACGGCTGACCATCGAGGCGATAGTTTCAACGCGCGGATCATCGAGCGGGTCCGGCGAGGTGTCGCTGTAGGTGCCAGTCGCGTTGACCGAGCCGATGTGACCGGTGTTGAGCGCGCTGGCGGTGTTGGCGCTGTCCATCATCAGCGAATCGACGCTGCTGGTGCTGGCGAGACCAACAAAGTCGGCGCTGTCCATCGTCAGACGGTTGGTCGGGCGACCCTGGGTGATCCCACGCGCCGCGCGGGCGGCGCTGATCATCGGGACGGTCATGCCGTCGGCGACGAACAGGATGACGTTCTGGGCGACGCGCTCGGTGGCGGCATCGCGGACGATATAGGTGGCGCTGGTGGTATTGCCGCCGGTGCTGACTTCGACGGTGTATTCACCCGCCTCAGGAGCGGACAGCTCGCGCCAGATCAACGACTGCGCCGGGGTGGGCGCTTCTTCTGATCCGAACGACCAGCTTTCCTCGGTCGCTTCGCTGCCGAAAAATTCGCTGGCATCGGTGCCGTTGACGGTGACCGTCAGGTCTTCCGGCATGGCGTCGGTGTGAACTTCGACACGGAAATCGAACATGGCGCCAGGCAGGAACTCCGCGCCATCGACGGGGAGGATGAGGACCGGCACCGCATCTTGCGCGGTGACCGAAGCGAAGGGCAGCAGGACGGCGATCAGGACGACCGCGATCAGGCTGCGACGGGCGAAGGAACGAGCGATCTTCATACAGCGAACTCCCTATATCCTTGAATTATCTGAAGGTGTCAGTGACACCGAGGTTAACTTGTACCGCTCAACGGTTAAGGCGTGCGTCGGATTGCCTTAAACCGCAGTCAACTTTTCCTGAAGAGACTTAATATCATTTAGTATTGCAGATGACAGCAGGTTCGTGGGAATTACGAAAAATCGGTCGTATTGTTCCGTCATGACGGCTTGTTTCACGATTGGGTTGCGAGGTCAGGGTACATGCGCTAATCTTTAACATCACATTGTCCAGCCGCCCGCCGACAAGGATATTGCCTTTATGCAGCCTCCGTTGACGATTCTGTTTCTTTCCAGCTCGTATAAAGGCGATGCGATGCTCCAGACTGCGAAAGCGCTGGGCTGCACCGTGCTGCTGCTGATCGAGGACAGTCTGCGCGATGAACCGTGGCCGCGCGCCAGCATCGACCAGTTTCAACTGGTGCCGGATTTGCGCCGCTATCAGGATGTCATGAACACGGTCAGTTGGATGTGTCGCGGCTTGTCGATCGACCTGATCCTGCCGCTGGACGAATTCGAGGTGGAACTGGTAGCGATGCTGCGCGAACATCTGCGGCTGCCGGGGATGGGCGTGACGCTCACCCGCCATTTCCGTGACAAGCTGGCGATGCGTGATCTCACCTATGCGGCGGGCATACGGGTGCCCGATTATGTACAGGTGAAACATTATGATGCGCTGCGCGATTATATGGCGCGTGTCCCGGCGCCCTGGGTATTGAAGCCGCGTATGGAAGCGGGATCGATGGGGATTCGCAAGCCGAAAAGCAGTGAGGATGTGTGGCGCGCGATCGACGAACTGGGCGATCGCCAGTCGCACTATCTGCTCGAACGTTTCATCCCTGGTGATGTCTTTCACATCGACTCGTTGAGCGTGGGCGGTGAGATCGTGTTCACCAGCGTGCAGAAATACGGCGCGCCGCCGATGCAGGTCTATCAGGGTGGGGGCGTGTTTGTATCGCGCATCCTGTCGCGCGACTCCGCCGATGCAAAGGCGCTGCGCACGCTCAATAAAGAAATCCTGAATGCGCTCGGTATGGTGGACGGCGTAACGCACGCCGAGTACATCAAAGGACACGCCGATGGCGATTACTATTTCCTGGAAGTCGCGGCGCGCGTCGGCGGCGCTTTTATCGCGGACATGATTGATCACGCTACCGGGGTCAATCTGTGGCGTGAATGGGCGCGGCTGGAGATCGCCAATCTGACGCGGACGGCATATACCTTGCCGCCTGTTCGTGCCGATTATGGGGGCGTGCTGGTGACGCTGGCGCGTCAGCAGTATCCCGATCTGGCGCGCTACAGCGATCCCGAAGTGGTGTGGCGTGCCGACAAACCCTATCATGCGGCATTGGTGGCGGTCTCACCGGATGCGGCGCGGCTGGAGTCGCTGTTGAACGACTATGCCACCCGTTTTGCCGCCGATTTCACCACCAGCGCCGATCCTAAAGATGCGACACGCACCGGACAGACCGGGTAAATCAGACGGCACGATCATGAGCTTGTTTCATCCGCCTTACCCTTACGATACCCTGCCCTATCTGCTGCCCACGCCGGAACGCATGGGTGCGCCGCACGCCTACAGCGGTCGTGGCGTGGTGATGGCGTTCGTGGATTCCGGTTTTTATATGCACACCGACCTGGTAGGGCGTATCCTCGTCCATGTCGATGCCTCGACTGGTCACGTCGTCGAGCAGGCGGGGGTGACCGAGGCGGACGATCTGAGCTGGCATGGGCAGATGACCAGCGTGATCGCCTGCGGCAGCGGCGCCTCCAGCGGCGGACGCTATCGCGGAATCGCCAGCGAGTCCAGGCTGGTGCTGATCAAGGTGAGCAGTCCGCGCGGACAGGTCAAAGAGCGGGACATCCTGCGCGGCTTGCGCTGGCTGATCGACGCTGGCGTGCGCTATGGCGTGCGGGTGGTCAATCTCTCGGTAGGCGGGGACGAGGTGAGCGGCGATCCGGATCATCCGCTGCACCGGGCGGTCGCACGCCTGACCGAGATGGGGATCGCGGTCGTCGCCGCATCCGGCAATCGGGGTGCCGGTGAGGTCTTCCCGCCCGCCAGCGCGCCAGACGCGATCGTGATCGGCGGCTATGACGATGCCAACAGCCTCGACCGCGCACGCCGCACCATGTTTCACAGTAATTACGGATGGGCGCACGATGGCACCAGTAAGCCGGACTTACTGGCGCCTGCACGCTGGATCGCCTCCCCGATCCTGCCGGGATCTGTCGTTGACCGCGAAGCCTATTGGCTCGGTCCGCTGCTGATGACCGAGGGCGAGCGGGCATTGAAACAGCTTCTCTACAGCGGATTCGGCGATCTCAGCATCGCCCGCGACCATGCCATGCACCCCGACGCCAATCTGTACGCGATGCTGCAGGCGCGCATCAATGGACATAAGCTGATCGACGCGCGTCATCAGCATGTCGATGGCACGTCGGTGTCGGCGGCGATCGCGTCGTCGGTCGTGGCGGCAATGATCCAGGCGAATCCGTTTTTGACGCCAGGGACAATCCGGTCTATGCTCATGGAAACGGCGCTCCCGCTGGCGGATATTCCCGCCGCACAGCAGGGTGCTGGAATGATCGACCCCGCGCGTGCCATCGATGCGGCACTGCACGGGTGATCCGCGCTGACATGCACACAAGGTAAACAAACGCGATGAACCGCGAACATCACCGCTGGTACAGCCCGTCGCTCAACCGCGACATGCAGCTTTTGGTCTTTGGTCACGCCGGGGCGCGTGTGCTGATCTTCCCGACTTCCAAAGGGCGCTTCTATGAATGGGAAGATCGCGGCATGATGTATGGCGCGCTGCGCGAGCCGCTGGAACGCGGTTGGCTGCAAGCCTTTTGCGTCGATGCCATCGACGAGGAAAGCTGGTATGCGTGGTGGTCGCATCCGGGCGGACGTGCCTACCGTCACAATCAGTACTTCGAGTATCTCCATAAAGAAGTGCTGCCCTTCATGCGCTGGAAGAATCCGACCAATTACACGATTGCGATGGGCGCTTCTTTCGGCGCCTTTCACGCTGCTGGCTTTGGACTCAGGTATCCGTTCGAGATCAACCGCATCCTGGGCATCTGCGGCATCTACGACATTCGCGGCTTCACGGGCGGGTACAGCGACGAGAACGTTTACTTCAACAATCCCTCGCAGTTCATCCCTAACGAGTGGGACAACGGACGTTTGGAGGCGATGCGGCGCCAGGACATCATCATCACCGCCGGGTCGGGCGATCCGCAGGTGCAGTGGTCGCGCGATTTTGCCGCGCTGTTGTGGAGCAAGGGAATCGGCAATGCCTACCGCGAATGGAACGGGTGGGTGCATGACTGGCCCTTCTGGAGTCAGATGGTGCCCAGGTACATCGGCGGGCACGATTAGAGGCGAGTGGCGATGGCAAATTCTGGGCACGCGCGTGCGTGTCCTCCTCTTTATCATGAAGGAGCGCGGCACCCATGAGCGATGAAATGTTGAAGATCGGCTTGTTCGTCGGGCGGGAATGGTCGTTTCCCCCGGCGTTTCTCGACGAAGTGAATCGGCGCAGCGAGCAGACAGGCGTCAGCGCGGAATACGTCACCGTCGGCGGCACGCGCATGAATGACCCAGTGCCGTATCGCGTGATCGTCGATCGCATCTCGCACGAGGTGCCGTATTATCGCAGCTACCTCAAGAACGCCGTTCTGCAGGGCGTGGTCGTGGTCAACGATCCGTTCATGTGGACGGCGGACGATAAATATTTTGGCGCCTCGCTGCTGGACAAGATGGGGATCGCCCATCCTAAGACGGTGGTGCTGCCCAATAAAGAATATGTCCCTGGCATCGTCCACGACGAGAGCCTGCGCAATCTGGTCTACCCGATCGACTGGGGCAACATGGTCGAATACCTGGGCGGCTTTCCGCTGGTGCTGAAAGACGCGCATGGCGGCGGCTGGCGCGCGGTGCATGTCGTTCACGGTCTGGACGACCTGTTCGAGAAATACAATGACTCCGGTTTGTTGACGATGATCCTGCAGGAATACATTCATTGGGAAAATTACGGGCGCTGCATGGGACTGGGACAAAAACAGGTCCACGTCATGAAGTACACGCCGCGTCCAGTCTATGGCAACAATTATCTCCCCGAACACGATTTTCCTCAGGAACTGGTCGATCGCATGGTCACCTCGACTCTGCGTCTGAATGAGGCATTCGGCTACGACATGAACGCCGTCGAATTCGCCATCAAAGACGGCGTGCCCTACGCCATCGACTTTATGAACCCGGCGCCGGACATGGATATGAATTCGCTCGGACGCGGACATTTCGATTGGATGGTGCGCACGATGGCGGATGTGACCATCGCCTACGCGCTCGATCCCAAAGCGCAGTCGCGCTCGCGCTATCAATGGGGACGGCTGGCACAAGAGATCGACGAGCGAAAGTAGGCAAGACGATGCTGCGTGAAGCGATCGAGGTCTATCACGACCTGCTGTCCGACCATCAGGTCGCGCTGGAGACCGATGGTGAGATGCGGTCGCGGCTGCGCGCGATGGGTCTGTACTTCGGGGATCGACCGATCTGTACTGTGCTGCGTCCTCACTTCTATTTCACCGACCAATGGGCGTACCTGAAACGCGAGACCGAGACATTGCTCGGCGCGTTTGCGCGGGCGCACGAGGCGTGTCTGCATCGCGCTGACCTGCGCGCGCAGTTGGCGCTGGAGGCGTGGGAGGAACAGTTGTTCAGCCTGGACATCGGCGGGGTGGTGCCCTGGACGAGTTCGCGGCTGGACTCGTTTTTTCGCGCCGACGATCTCAAGCTGCAATTCGTCGAGTACAACGCCGAGACGCCTGCCGGAATGGGCTACGGTGATGTGCTGGTCGATATGTTCAACGGATTGCAGCCGATGAAGCGATTCGGTCAGAAGTACCGTGTGCATCCTATGCCGATGCTCAAAGACCTGCTCGGATCACTATTGAGCGCGTATAAAGAATGGGGTGGCAAGGCATCCCCGACGATCGCCATCATGGATTGGGGCGATGTGCCGACGCTGAACGAACACGAATTCAGCCGCCGTTTTTTCGAGAGCGAGGGTGTCAAGGCGTTTCTGGTCGATCCGCGCGCGGTCGAGTACCGCGACGGCGGATTGTATGCGGGCGATCGCCGGATCGATATGATCTACAAGCGGGTGCTGATCAGCGAATTGATCCAGCGCATGGGTATCGACAACCCGATCGTGCGGGCAGTGCGCGATCGGGTTGTCCTGATGACCAACTCGTTTAGCTGCAAGCTGATGGCAAAAAAAGCCAGCTTTGCCTTTTTGAGCGATGAACGCAACGCCACGCTCTTCACCGCCGAGCAGCGGGTCGCCATAGAACAGCATATCCCCTGGACGCGCATCGTCACCGAACGGTTCACGGAATATCAGGGGCGTCAGGTCGATATGCTGGCACTGCTGACTGATTACCAGGATCGGTTCGTGTTGAAACCGAACGATGAGTATGGAGGCAAAGGGGTGTCGTTGGGATGGGAGACCAGCGGCGCAGACTGGCAAACGGCAATTCGGGAGGCGCTGTCCGAGCCATTCGTGGTGCAGGAGCGTGTGCCGTCGATCACGCGCCCATTTCCGTCGGTCATCAACGGCACCCTCGACATCAGCCCGCGTTTTGTCGATGCCGATCCCTACATCTTTTCCGGGCGTACTGTCTATGGCTGCCTGACGCGCCTGTCTTCGGTGGAGCTGCTGAATGTGACGGCGGGCGGCGGATCGGTCGTGCCGACCTATTTATTGGAACGCAAAGAAAGCTAGTCCGCCGGTTCATTGCGCGCGCTCAGGCGTAAAAGTGAATCGATCGCGCGTGACTCAATCTGTGGGGACCCATCACGCCTGATGCGTCCCCTGCGTGCGATCGCCCCGGCAGTCAGTGCCACAAAAAACCAAATTGGTCTGCAATGGACTGTGTAATTTTGTTAAACTTCCTGCTCACGCATTTACAACAGCAGCGTAGGAGGTAAAACAGCATGGCTGTCACCCATGCGAGTGTCCCGCCGACGCCGGCGCCCGCACCGACAGCGGATATGCGCTGGCTGTGGGGCTACGTCGATCGTCATCGTGGTTCGGCGTTTGGCGCCAATTTCAGCGGTTTGATCGGCGGGGTCGCCAGCAGTGCCGAACCGTTCGTGATCGGCGTCATCATCGATCACCTGCAACAGCGTGTCAATCTCAGCCAGATTTTAGGCGACATCGCGCTTTTGATCGGATTGGCGGTCATCCTGATGATTTCTTTCTTTGGGATGCGCCATTTCGCTGGCACGATCGCCTATGCCGTCAACTTCGACATTCGCCGCGACCTCTACGACAACCTGCTGAAGCAGGACAATGGCTTTTATCAGCATCACGCGATCGGCGATCTGATCTCGCGCATCCACGCTGATACCGAGCATATCTGGCGCTTATTGGCGATCGGTTTTACGCGCACGAGCAGCTCGCTGTGCAATCTGATCGCGGTATTTGTGCTGCTGGCGACCATCAATCTGCCGCTGACCGCCGTCGTCTTTGTGGTACTGGCAGTCTCGACCAGCTTTCAAATCCGCGCGGGCGCTGCACTGACGCCGATGTTCGAGCAGGTACAGGATCAGATGGGGACGCTCGCCAGTCTGGTACAGGACTCGGTCAGCGGGATACAGACGGTCAAGACCTTTGGACGTGAGGACAGCTTTCGCGCGCTCTACAGCACACAGAGCAAAGAATACCGTCGGCGCTGGCTGTTCTTCAAGCGTCGCAACGAGCCAATCGGTATGCTGCCGAATATGATCAGCAATCTGGCGACGGCGGTGGTGGTGTTGTTTGGCGGCATTCTGACGGTGCAGGGTGCGATGACGCTCGGCAATTTTGCGCAGTTCCTGTTGTATCTGGGCTGGATCACCCAGTCCCTTCTGGCATTGGGAATCATCTATCAGCGCTTCCAACAGACGCGCGGCGCTATTTCGCGGATCACGCCGCTCTTGCGCCAGACGGCGATCGAGTCGCGTCCGGACGCGCTGCGGCTGACCAAACCACATGGCGACATTCGCTTTGAGGGAGTCGGCGTCAAGGTAGACGATCGCTGGCTGCTGCGTCATATCGACCTGGATATTCCGGCGGGAACAGTCGTCGGCGTCGTGGGCGCGACCGGAGGGGGTAAGACGCTGCTGGTCAGTCTGCTGGCGCGTGTCCTCGATCCCGACGAGGGACGGGTGCTGATCGACGGTGTGGACGTGCGCGATCTGAACCTCGAAGACCTGCGTCAGGCGATTGCCTATGTGCCGCAGTCTACCTTCCTGTTCAGCGCACCGCTGCGCGACAATATCAGGATGGGCTACGGTGAGGCGACCGATGACGACCTGCTGCGTGCTGCCACTATTGCCCGCGTCAGCAACGACCTGCCCCAGCTTCCAAACGGCATGGATACGATGGTCGGTGAAAAAGGGGTGATGTTGAGCGGCGGACAAAAACAGCGCGTGGCGATCGCCCGGGCGATCGTGCGCGATCCCGCAATTCTCGTGCTGGACGATGCACTCTCCAGTGTCGATACCCATACAGCGGCAGACATCCTGAACGGGCTGCGTGAAGTGCTGGTAGAGCGCACCAGCGTGATCATCGCGCACCGTATCGCCAGCGTGAAAGACGCCGATCGCATCCTGGTACTCGAAGAGGGTGAGATCGTCCAACAGGGGACACATGCCGATCTCGTCACCCGTGATGGCTATTACGCGCGTATGGCACATCGAGAGTTGGAACGCGACGATGAGCCGATCGAGTCGCTGCTCGAACCTGTGCCCGCAATCAGCACGAGTTATACGAATGGACGGCGCTCATGAGTACAACACAGCAGCGACTCGACGCGCGCACACTCGCCGCGGTGGAGGCGGGCGAAAAGAAAATCAGCGACCGCTACCTGTTCAGCATGCTCGGTCAGTTTCTCAAGCCATACCGCATACAACTGGGGATCGTCGCCATCGGACTGTTCATCGTGTCCGGGCTATCGACGCTGCTGCCGTATCTGGTGCAGGTCGCGGTGGACGGACCCATTACGGCGGGCGATCTATCGGGGCTGATCCCGCTGGGTGTGCTGTACTTTGTCGTGATCGTGTTCATTTTCGTGCTGCGTTTCGGCTACATCTATCTGCTGCAAACGGTCGGACAAAACACGCTGTACGATCTGCGCGCGCGTCTCTTTCAGCACATCATGCGCCAGGATATGCGTTTCTTCAACGTGACCCCTGTCGGTCAGTTGGTCGCGCGCATGTCCAACGACATCGACGCGCTCACGGAGCTGGTCTCGACCAGTTTCGTCATGGTGGTCGGCAATCTGGTGACCCTGGTTGGGGTTATCTTCGCCATGCTGGCGATCAATCCGCGCCTGGCGCTGATCAGCTTCATCACGCTGCCCGTGATGATCGGCGCGACGCTGTTTTTCCGTAAGCGCATTCGCGCGGCTTCGAGCAAGTATCATAAGCTGGTGGCGGAAAAGCTGGCTTACGTCAACGAGCAGTTGAGCGGCATGTTGATCGTGCAGTTGTTTGGTCGTCAGAGTGTGAGTCGCGCAGGGTTCGACGAAAAGAACAACGCTTACCGCGATGTGCATACGCTGCTGCGCAACGATTACACGCTGTACGCTTCGGCACTGCAAATTTTGTCCACCATCGGCGTGGCGATCGTGCTGTACGGCGGCAGCGAAGGGGTGTTGGCGCAGTGGGCGACGCTGGGTATGTTGATCGCTTTCGTCGAATACACCCGGCGCATGTTCGAGCCCATTCAGAATTTGTCCGAACAGATTGCGCAGGTACAGACAGCGCTGTCCGCTGGCGAGCGAATCGCGCGCATGTTGAATGTCGAGCCGGAGGTCGCGGAAGCTGCCCAGCCTGTCGATATACGCGGCGCGTCCTTGAGCGTGGAATTCGATCATGTGAATTTCAGCTACGATGAAGGACACCCTGTCATCCGCGACCTGGTGCTGAGTATTCCCGCTGGAGAGCGTGTCGCGGTCGTCGGCGCGACCGGCGCGGGTAAGACCTCGCTTGCGGGCTTGGTCGGGCGTTTTTACGATGTGGACAGCGGTGCCGTGCGTGTCGGTGGACACGATGTGCGCCAGATCGCTGCCGACGATCTGCGGGCGATGGTGACGATCGTGCCGCAGAATCCCTACTGCTTCACCGGGACGATCGCCGAAAATATCGCGCTGTTCGATCGGAGTATCCCGCCAGACCGGATCATCGCGGCGGCGCGATCGGCGTGCGCCCATCGCTTCATCGAGCGTCTGCCCGATGGCTACGCTACGAATCTGCTTCCCGGCGGGGCGAATCTATCACAGGGGCAGCGTCAATTGATTGCCCTTGCACGAGCATTGTTGCATCACCCACAAAGTATTCTGGTGCTGGACGAAGCGACCAGCAGCATCGACACTGATACCGAAGAAGCGATTCAGGATGGACTGCGCGAGGTGCTGCGCGGACGTACCAGCATCGTGATCGCGCATCGTCTCAGCACGATCCGCGAGGTCGATCGCATCCTGGTCATGCGATTGGGTCAGGTGATCGAAGAAGGTTCGCACGATCACCTCTTGGCACAGGGCGGAATGTATGCTCAACTCTACAAACGACAGTTTGTCGAGACTGAAGAACCGCTGTAGGGACGCAGTATCCTGTGTCCGTGCGTGCGGATTCCTCCTACGAAAGCGATCGAGCCTATGAAATTGCAAGTCGAGGGCGTATATTTCGGCGCCGTCAAGGTGTTCAGCCACGAGGTGTTCAGCGATCATCGCGGCTTTTTTATGGAAGTGTACCGCCGTGACTTGTACAGCGAGGCAGGGTTACCGACCGACTTCGTACAGATCAACCTCGGTGGATCCGTGCGCGGTGTGCTGCGGGGGCTGCATTTTCAGTGGCAGCCGCCGATGGGTAAGCTGATGCGGGTGCCGCGCGGGGAAGCGCTGGTCGCGGCGGTCGATGTACGCTATGGATCCCCGACTCTCGGTCAGTGGCATACCGAGTTGCTGTCCGAGACGAATCGTCGTCAGATGTGGGCGCCAGCCGGATTCGCGCGCGGATACTGTGTCATGTCGGACTACGCCGAGGTCGAATACCTGTGTACCGGAATTTACAACGGCGCCGCCGAGTCCGGAATCCTTTGGAATGATCCGGACATCGGCATCGACTGGCGCATCGATGACCCGATCCTGTCGGCGCGCGACACCAGCGCGCAGCCGCTCAAAACCTGGCTCGCACGCCCGGAAGCGCAGCATTTTCCTTACCCTGGATTGTTCGCCGAGGCGTAACCACGTGGGTGCGACTGATGCCACTTCCAGGCGGTCTCGATGATCTGGCGCACATCCGTGTAATTGGGACGCCAATCGAGATCACGCTGGATGGCGGTCGAGTCCGCGACGAGTTCAGCCAGGTCACCGGGGCGCCGTGCTCCGGTGACGATCGGGATCGGGTGTCCTGTGACAGCGCGTGCGGTCTCCACCACCTGCATGACCGAGAAACCGTGCCCGGTGCCCAGGTTGTAGGCGCGGCTATCTCCATGTGCCAGCGCCTCCATCGCCAGGATGTGCGCGGTTGCCAGATCGAGGACGTGGATATAATCGCGGACGGCGGTGCCGTCGTGGGTCGGATAATCGTCGCCGTAGATTGTGATATGGTCGCGCTGGTCGAGTGCTACCTGCAGGATGATCGGGATCAGATGGCTTTCTGGGGTGTGATCTTCCCCGATGTGCGCGTCAGGATGGGCGCCCGCCGCGTTGAAATAGCGCAGCGCGGCATATTTCATGCCATAAATGCGATCCGCCCACAGCATCAGTCGTTCGATCATGGCTTTGCTCTCGCCATACGGACTGCCAGGCATCACGCGCTCGTCCTCCGCGATCGGGATGCGTGTCGGCTGGTCGAACAACGCCGCCGTAGAGGATAGGATGAAGCGCTTGACCTCGTGCGCCGCAGCCGCTTCCAGCAGATTGGCGGCGGCGATCACGTTGTCGCGCAGATATTTGAAGGGTTTCTGCATACTTTCCTGGACGACGCTGTACGACGCGAAATGAATGATTCCATCGAACTGGCGACCGCTGAACAGGCGTGCAAGCGCGTCGGTGTCGAGCAGCTCGCCCACGATCAATTCCGCGCCGGGGTGTACTGCTTCACGGTGACCGGTGACCAGGCTGTCAAACACGACCACGCTGTCGCCGCGCTCGACCAGCATATGCACCATGTGACTGCCGATGTAGCCCGCGCCGCCTGTGACGAGAAGGTTCATATATGTCCTTTGTAATGTGGGATTCTCACAGAATCCCAGATATATCCCAAAGTTAATCCAACATATCCCAAGTTTGCTCAGAAATGTCGTTTTATCCCAAATTCAGTTAAGCACGGATTCAGTCCACCTGTAGGGACGCATAACAATGCGTCCCTTAGAGAAAACAGCGGTGCGATGAAATGATAAAGGCGCGCGGTCGCGCGCCCTCAGTTCGTTTACGGGATATCCACAGGTGCGTTCCCAGATTTGTACTCGAAGATCAGATCGATGCGTTGGTCGGTCAGCAGTTGCAATGCGTATTCCACCACCGGGCGATCGATGTCGAAGCTGGCATTGAACGGCGGTGATGACTCCGCGATTCTGGTGTTCACAGGCAGCGTGATCTGCACCGTCACCGGATCGGCGTTGGTGCCCGGCTGTTTTTGAATCTCCAGACGATAGCGTCCAAAATTTCCAGAGCGGCTGTAGCCATTGGCAGTGCTGTACTCGAACTGTACCCGTCGAGAATTGTCGAAGGGCGTGACGAAAGCCGTCGAGATCAGCCACAGATTGTTGGATATGTGTTCATTGGGGAAATTGATGTCGCGGCTGAATTCGATCAGCGTGCTGTCTTCAGGCGCGTACACCTGCACCATCGAGGTATAGTCGGCTGGTCCGTGAAATTCGGGATCGACGGCAGGGTCTTGTTCCGCGATGCTGGCGGGCAGCTCGTAGTTGAGCGTCAGCCGTTTTTCGAGGGTGAGATCATCGCGCAGTGTCACGTCGTAGATGTAACTGCGCTGAATCGATCGACTCGACTTGTTGGTCATGTTGCTGTCCACGACCATCAGATAATCGCCACCCTCGGTTTGCTGCTGCACCTGATTGCCCGACCAGCCCAGCAGGTCGATGGCGGTATTCAGCTCGCCACCCGCGAGGTAAACCATCATATGTTTTTCCTGCACCGCGCGCAGAAGTGCGTTCAGAATCCCGGTGTTTTTCGCCGGATCGCGGCTGGCGTTCTGCCACTCCTGCATGATCTGGGCGTACAGCGCCGCGACAAATTGTTTGTGCGGCTCCTGTCCTAAGCCGAAGGCGCGAATATCGTAGACCAGTTCTCGAAAATTCTCACTGGTGACGGTCACGCCGGGATAATCGGGAAGCCTCACGCTTTCGAGTACCTGCAACACATACTCGAAAGCGTAAATATCGATCGACAGCACGCCATCGACGGGCGCATTGATATTGCCGCCGTTGTTGTAATACCACATCGCCATTTCAGCCGTCGAGGGAAAGTCGGCGTACCAGCTGCCATCCCAGGCGGCATAGATCGGGCTGCGGAATTGTATCCACCAGTTCGGAATCGGGAACGTCGGTGCCATCTCCGCAGCGGGCGGGATCGGATTGTTTATCAAAGAGGCGCTGTAGTCGAATTCCACGATTCGACCGCTGCGTACTTTGAGCCATCCCCAGGTACTCAGAAAGCCGCCGGAGGGACGCAGTTCGTCGCTGTTGACTGCCAGCACCAGATAGGTCTTATCCCCGTTCAAGCCCAGGACAGTATTGAGCAGTTCCGAAGCATTCAGAAAAACACCGTTGATACTGTTGACCTGATCGTAGAAGCTGATGATCCGCTCGGTGGTGCGCAGCAGATCGAGTGGGGCGTTTTCGACGTTCAACTCCGTAATCAGCGCTGCCGCATTGTTCAGGGTGGTCTGGGCACGGTTGAAGGGACCTGACCCGATCTCCAACAGCTCGACCAATCGGTCGCCCGATGACAACTGCGCGCCGCCCTCTTCGGAGTCGTTGCCAGCCAGCAGGTAGTTGACGGCGGGTTCGGCGCCGTTGAGCATGGCACGGCTGGCAGCGGTAAGCTCACGGGCGATATCGAGACTGCGGAGCGTGATATCGATATTGGGATGGGCGTTCTGGAATGGACGGATCAACGCGAGGCGCTGTTGGCTGGTGACAAGACTTTCATCGACCTCGCGCACTCCCAGTCTGAGACGCTGGAAATCGCCCATCGAAATCTCGGCGCCGGTCTGCCCCTGTTGCAGGGAAGACAGAATGCGTTCGAGATTGGTGATCGAGGTGTTGACGCGACTCAACGAGTCTACTACCAGCACGGAGTAGCCCACGACTGCCACCACGACGGCGGAGATCACGCCGATCAGGACGCCGTTGACACGCTGGCGCAACCCCAGACGTTTGAGGATGCGGCGCAAAAGCTTGCGTTTACGGCGGCGCACGCGGCGGCGCGGCTCTGGCGTGGTATACAGCCCCCCCTCACTCTCGCCATTCAAGGCGGTGGAGCGGGACGTGAGCGCAACGGTGGGTAGCGAGTCTGCGATGACAGGGGACGACTCTACCGCAGTCGGCGCCGCTGGCAGTGCGGCTGTTGTAACGGGTGGAGTATCGATCGAGTCGTCGGCTGGTGGTACGTTAGTGCTAAGAGACATGATTTGTACTCAACTGTTTAGGGGCGCTGCATGACCGCCTGTGTGCGCTTTTTCACAGCCGCCAGGAGCAAGTTTACCGAATTCTATGGTGTGTCACCAGTCACAGCTGCAGGCGCCTTGGCGCATCTATGCCGACAGCTCGATAGCGCCAGGTGTCTCCAGGTCGTGCTGTCCATTGGTGCCAGGCATACTCAACGTCATTGCAACCGACAGCGACGGCGTAGGACTGATGATCTCGTTCATATCGGCAAGGGCAGCGCCCCCGGAGGGATGTGAACGTCCAATCAGTGCATCGATACTGTTCCAGAAGGCGCGCGGATCAAAATCACCACGCCAGTTGTTGACCTGCATGATATGCGGGTGTTTGGTGGCATGGGGCGACTCGATCTCGTTGAATAATTCTTCGTGCATTTTTTCGCCGGGACGAATGCCGGTGAACTTGATGTCGATGTCCTGATAGGGACGCAGACCACGCAGGCGGATCATGCGCTCGGCAAGCTCGACAATACGCACCACCTCACCCATTTGCAGCACGTAAATATCGTCACCGTCGGTCATGCACGCAGCATGAATGATCAGATTGACCGCTTCCGGGATGCTCATGAAGTAGCGAGTCATTTCCTGATGTGTCACTGTGACAGGACCGCCGTTGTCGATCTGACGATTGAAGGTGGGCACGACACTGCCCCGACTGCCTAGTACATTGCCAAAGCGTACTGCGGCGTAGCAGGTAGAGGTATTGTGCTGGTGCGACAGGGCGTGCAGCATCAGCTCGCACAAGCGCTTACTGGCGCCCATCACGCTGGAGGGTTTGACTGCCTTGTCGGTCGAGATCAGCACAAAACGCTCGGCGCTGAATTCCAGCGCCAGCTCCGCCAGATTGCGCGTGCCGACCACGTTCACGCGCAGCGCCTCAGCCGGATAGTATTCCAGCATCGGGACATGCTTGTAGGCTGCCGCGTGAAAGACGATTTGCGGACGATACTGTGCAAAGATGGCGCGCAGTGTGAGCCGGTTGGTCACATCGGTGAGGGCGGGGATCATGGTGATCGTCGGGTGTTTTGCCTGCAGCTCGACCAGCAGATCGTGTAACCCACTCTCGTTGTTGTCGAGCAGGATCGCCTCGGTGGGGGCATATTGCATGATCTGACGGCTCAACTCAGAACCGATCGATCCAGCGGCTCCCGTGATCAGGATGACCTTGTTCATCACAGGCGTGAGATCGATCCCCTCATAACGGCTGATGGCAGTGCGCCCGATCAGGTCTTCCGCCTGGACATCGCGCAATACCTCGGTCGTGTGTCGGGCGCTGACCATTTCCTGGATGTCAGGCACGACTTTGATCAGCGCTTTGGTCTTTTCGCAGATCGTCAGCATTTCACGGAAGCTCGGACCGGAAATTTTGTGGATGGCGACGACGATCAGGTCGATACGGTGTTTCTCTGCCAGACGGATCACGTCCTGTCGGGTGCCGATGATGGGCGATCCCTCCACAAAGAGACCCTGCTTGGCGGCATCGTCGTCGATGAACCCGACAACCTGATAGCGCGTGTGGGTGAAACGATGTTTCAGGCGCCAGGCGAGCGTCTGCCCGGACTCTCCCGCCCCGATGATCAGCACGCGGGTCGGATTGTCAGGGAATTCATGCTTGACGAAAGCCCGCCAGCGCCAGCGGAAACCGCTGGCGAGGCGCGAGCGGTAGCGTGACGCGATGAAGCCGACCAAAGAGATAAAGTTTCCCAGCAGCAGCAGTTGAAACGGCAGCTGGCGCGCCTGTAACAAGACGATGGTCGCTATCTGTATCAGGGTGGCCGCCACCACTGCATACACGATGATGGTGACGCCATACCCGCTGGTGCGCTGCCAGATACGCCGATAAACGCCAAAGCCATACAACGATGCGGTGATCAGCAGTGAAGTGAGCAGGATGTGCCCGAATGGGATCGGAAAGCGGGCATAATCCGGGTCGCTGAAACTCAGAAAGGCGGTCGCGGCGAAATAAGCTCCCAGAACGAAAACGATATCAACCACGACCCCCATACTGGTGCGCTTGAGTCGCTGCGAAGTCATACGGATATGCGTCCCTGTGATTGAGTGTGATTAATTGTCGGAGTCGGCAGATGGCACCGTCTGCGACTCTTTCAGGGCGTTATCCCGATCGCGCCGCCCATTGCCAGCACCATTTTTGCCGCGTGGATTGCCCTTGCCAGTCGGCGTGTAGTAGTAACCGTAGGAATAGGTATATTCGTAGGTCTCGTCGCGCGGGTTGAGACGGTTGAGGATGATCCCCTTAATGTCCAATCCCAGCTGTTCGAAGCGTTCTTTCGCTTTCAATGCTGCCATACGACGAGTTTTGCTGGCGTCGAGGACGAGCAAGATATCGCCCTTTGCGGTGGCAGCCAGCACGGTTGCGTCCGCGACCATCAGGCAGGGGGGGCTATCGATCAACACGACATCGATATTGGATGAGCTGCGAAATGCGTCGATCCAGCGCTGCATCAACGCGGAACCCAGGATTTCCGTCGGGTTGGACGGGATGAAACCGCTGGTGATCACGCGCAAACGCGGCACGGACGTATTCTGCAGACACTGACGCAGGTTTGCTGGGAGCTTGGTCTCGTCGTTGGCATCGGATTCAAGCGCCTCGGCGGTGCTGGGGTCAGCGAACAGGAGCGTGGTCAAGCCGACGTTATTCTCAAGCTCGAAAATTTCATGCAGCTTCGGACGGCGCAGGTCGGCGTCGATCAGCAGTACCTGCAGACCCGCCAGCGCCATCGTGATCGCCAGATTCGCCGTCGTCATACTCTTGCCTTCTTCAGGGCTAGGGCTGGTGATGATGTAGACGCCCTGGCTGGTGTTGCCGCTGGAAAAGAGCAAATTGGTGCGCAGTGTGCGATAGCCCTCGGCGATGGGGGACATCGAAGGAAAATTGTAGACCAGACGATCGTTGTAGGTGTCGGTGCGCTTGCCGATACGCATGATCGCGCCCAGCACAGGCAGACCGAGGGTCTGCACGGTGATCTCGCTGGTGCGTACCACGTCGTCCAGATATTCCAGCGCGATCACCGCTGCCAGCGCGATGATCGCGCCGACGACTGCACCCACCAGCGAGGCGCTGATCAGATTGACCGAGCTTGCCGAAGTAGGGACACGCGCATCTTCCAGGATTTGCAGACGATTACTGCGCAGCTCCAGCTCGTCGATCGAGCGGGTATAGCCGATCATAGTGGTGGACGTCTCGCGGATCTGCACGCGCAAACTGTTATTCTGTTCCTGCAAGACCGCGCGCTCGGTCGGGTCGGTGGTATTGTCGAGTTGAGTCTCGATGTCGCGCTGTTGGTCTTCAAATTCCGACGACATCGCTTCGAGCTGATCGAGTTCGCTGCGCATACTATCGAGACGTTCCTGCTCGCTGGCGCCGAGACCGGGTGCCTTGTCGATGAGCTGGGTGGAGATAGCATTGGCGATGTCGGCAGCCAGTACCGGATCGGTATAGACGACATTGATGCGAAACAGGGAGGTGTCCGAGATCGTCCTGGCGCTGACGATCGCTGCCAGGGCTTCTGGAGGAAAGCCTTCCAATCCGAGCTGATCGAGGGTCGCTTCCAGCACTTCGCGGGTTTCCAGCATCGTCAGATAGGTCTCGACGAGCTGCTGTGCGATCATCATATCGCCCAGTTCCGGGTTAGATGAGTCGATATAGCTGCCGATCGACATCAGCACCGATGCCTGATAAGTGGGCGGTGTCCCTGTGTTCAGGATGAAGCTGATACCGCCGGCGATGAACGCAGCGAGGATCACCAGCCACGCCCACTTACGTATGAAGCGGAGATAAATTGCGACGTCCATAAGAGGGTTTTACTCCTGTTTTTAACGCTCAATGATCATTGTAACGCGCATATCTCGACTTGACCATAGGTGTTCTGTGAATTTATGCGCGATAATCCATGTATGAGCGCATTCGTAGGATTCCTCCAACAACTAGCAGGCGCGATCGATGCGACAGCGTTCGCGCGCATGTGCCAAAAGCTGGCGTATCGCGGACAGTACAGCGCCGATTTTGCAGCCGATGGGCTGCGCCTGCATCAGCGTGGATCATCGTTTGAGGGCGAGACGGCGGACAGTCTGCATCTGCTGACTATCGAAGGCTGCACGCTGGTGGCGGATGCGCGTATCGATGGGCGTGACGCCCTGCGTGACCGTCTGCGCGCGGCTGGACGGCGATTGTCCCCCGATGCGTCCGACCATGCGCTGATCTTAGCGTCATATCTGGCGTTCGATGTCGCCTGTGTGACCCACATGATCGGTGATTATGCCTTCGTCATCTGGGATGCGCGTCAGCGGCGTTTATTTGCAGCGCGCGATCCGCTGGGCAAACGCGGGCTGTACACCGTGCAGACCGCCGACGCTTTCGCGTTCAGCACCGACCTGCGCGCACTGCGGGGTCTGCCGGGTATCGTCGATGACCTCGATCTGCGTTACATCGGGGATTTTCTGATGCTCGGCGAGGGCTTTTGGATCGATCGCACACAAACGCCATTCAAGGCAATTCGTCGTCTCGACCGTGCGCATACGCTGACGATGCAGGATGGCGAGCTGACGTTGAGGCGTTTCTGGTCGCCGCCGATCGCGCGCGAACCGCTGCGATTTCGCCGGGACCCAGAGGCGGTCGAGGCATTTCGCGCGCTGTTCGAGGACGCAGTGCGCGATCGGCTGCGTGCCGATCGTGTGGTGCTGACCCTGAGCGGCGGCATGGATTCCTCGACTGTCACGGCGACGGCGGTCGATCTGATCCGCCGCGAAAACCTGTCGATCGACTTCACCGCCATCACCAGCGCGTATCAGCGTTTGCCCGATCCTGAAGAAGCCTATGGACGCGAGATCGCTGCTTTTCTAGAGATCGCGGATCGGCATGTGGTGTATGCGATCGAGCGCTTTCGCGTCTTCCATCCTTATGTGCATGTAGCAAATGCGATCCGTCAGTCATTGGTGCCCAGTCAGTGGATCGATTTTCAACGCACATTGGCGACACATGGACAGATCGCCCTGTACGGCTATCTGGGCGATCTGCTGGTGAGCGACGAACCGCTCGCGGCGTCGCTGCGACGCATGAGTCCGGCGGCGTTCGGTCGTGCGTATGCGGCATTGTGGCGTTATTTCGGCAAGCGACCCGCGCTCGGATCAGGATTGATGCACTGGATGCGCGGAAACAGCAAGCCACCCTCGCTGATGGCATACGCGTTTCCGCCTTGGATCGATCCTGACTTCGAGCGTGAATTGGGGCTGCATGATCGCTGGGATGGCTATTGGGAGCGCTTGAATCAACTCGGACAGAATACACGCACACCCTATTTATTGCGCTTGCTGACCAATTACGATCATTACAGCGCCGATGAGAGCGACGCCCTTACATTTACGCCCGTCGAGGCGGTCGATCCCTTTGCGGATTTGCGCGTGATCGATTTCCTGTTTGGACTGCCGCCCCTGCCCTGGTTTCATCAAAAATACCTGCTTCGGCGGATGATGGCGGGACGGCTGCCGGCGTCGGTGCTGGGGCGGCGCAAACAAATATTAGGCGATGTCACGGCGTACATGCTGGCGCAGCCTGAAAATGCCTGGATCGATCACTGGCAGCCGATCGATGGAATCGAGCGCTTTATCGTGCGCGCTAACATTCCGGCTGTCACAGGAAAGCACGCGCTTATCGGCGGCAATCAGGCAGTGCATGTGCGACCGCTCACACTCGACCGCTGGCTGCGCGGTGAACGGGCGCTGAAAGGGACATCATGACGGAGGTGCGCTGGCATTATGCGTTGTACGGCTTGCAGATTGGCAGCACGGTGCCGCTGGAGGGACTGCCGCCCGTCGAACCCATCCGCGCCGACGATCTTGTCCACATCGATCAAGCGACGCCACCCGATCTTCCGCTCAACAGCCCGCGCTGGCGTCGCTCGACCGAATTCACCTACAGCGATGATGCCCCAGCCGAGGCACGCGCACAGGCGTTGTTGTGGTCGGATGATGGTGCCTATATGCAGTGGCGCTTTCAACGGCACATGGCGCTGATGTTCGCACGCGATGGCACGCGGTTGTATACACGCTGGTCGCCGGGTGTGTCAGCGGCGCTGCGCGCCTTCAATATTTTCGGTCCGGGGATGGGGATGGTGCTGAAGCTGCGCGGTCTGACCGCGCTTCATGCCAGTGTAGTCGCGGTTGGCAGCAGTGCGATCGCCCTCGCGGGGGTGAGCGGCGCGGGTAAATCGACGCTGGCGGCGGCATTCGAGGGGGAGGGTTGTACGGTTTTGTCGGACGACCTGTGCGTTCTGATGCCCAGCGAGGATCGGACACGCTATGTAGTGCCGCCAGGGGCGCCCCGTGTGCGGCTGCTGCCCGATGCGGCGGCAGCGCTTTACGGTGAGAATTATCGCATGAATGCGGCGCCCGATGGGGTAAAGCTGGAGCATGACCTGCACTGGCTCACGACCGGACGCGCCGTCGATCCGCTGCCGATAGCCGCGGTGTACCTGATTACAGGGCGCGCTCAGGAGAGTCAGATTGAAAGTCTGGCGCAGGGTGCTGGCTTGTTCGCCTTACTGGGCAGCACCTATCTGCAATTCGTGGGCAGTGCCGACACCCGTGCCCGCGACTTTCGGACGATCGCCGCTCTGGTGGCACAGGTGCCCGTGATGCGGCTGAGCACACCACAGGGTCACAAAAATTTAAAAAAGCTATGTCGCGCATTGATTGCGCGACATAGCTGAGTCTTCCACCCGGAGGAGACGCAACAGCCGCCGAGGGCAGGTCGATAGTCATGCCCGCACCCGGCGGCAAAGCCGAAGTGACGACTAGGAGCCGTCGCCCGCCGGTGCCATGCCTGACAACTCTTCCGCCAGTTCTGGGTCGATCAACGACAGGTCAGCGGGCAGACCATCGTTGCTCACGGGGGGCGGACCCGACATGCACAACATACCCGAATTGATATTCTGGCTGCCGACAAAGGTCGGACCAGGACAGGTATTATCGGTCGCAGTCGGGTTCATCCACAGCATCGTCACGTCTTCGAGACGACCATATACAGTGAGCACGGGAGCGGTATAGTGCTTGTGCGCTTCGATCATTTGCCTTTTTCCTCCGGTTGTGGTGCCAATGACGCAATAAAAACTCATGCGTGATAACTCACCTATGTCATTGTACAGACAATTGTGCCGTTTGTCACGCTTTCGAGCAAAACAATTACAAGATTCATGAGATCTTCGACAACGCCTAAGCGACAACCTCGACCAACCCCATCGTCTGCAGGTGGCTGAGGAGCTGCAAGGTATCGCCGCGCGCCTCGTCCATCGTTACGTCATATTCCTGCACCAGCGCCTCGATCACGGTACTGACCGACTGCGGCGACTGGATATGCTGCCAAATGAACGAGCCGACCGCGTCCAATCCGTAATAGACGCCATCTTTCAGACTGAGGATAACCATCTCCTCCGGCATATCGGCTGAAATCTGTTGATTGCTGACGACGATTTGCGAGTCGAGCGCGATCATGGGAGCATCCATTTCCCTCTGCGGGGCAGCCTGTCAAGGAGTGACACATGACCATGATAACATATTTCGTCGGATTGAATGCGAGAAATTTGCATACCATGTTTCATTCGGCAGGTACGGTGAAATCACACACGACGCTGTAGCTCAGGCGCTGTCCGATCGCCCGATGTGTCCCGGTGACCGCCGTCCAGGTGCCGTAGAAGGTGCGTACTACTGCCAGCCTCGATACCTGGAGCGGATCGGTCACGCTGATCGACAACCGATCGGCATCGACGGTGATCGCGCCGGGATCGACACGCACGGCGGCGATCGCCTCGCCCATCGTCGCAAAGCCCGGTGGGGTGAAACGGAACGTCACCTGCTGCCCGACGCGAATCGGGCCGCTGTCCGGTTCACACGTCTCCATACCGATCGTATTTGTCGGTGAAGGCGGCGCGATTGGCACATCGGGGACGGGATCGCAGGTGCCAGTTTCACGCACATTGTCCGCTGCCACCCAGCTTCCGCTGATGAGCTGCCACCAGATCACCCCGTCAGGGTCGGTCGCCTGTACTTCCGGGACGACCAGCGCGGCATCGCCCAGGCGTCCAACGACCTCGAAAAATGTGCCCGGACCGGCGAATAAATCAGCAGCATCGCGCATCTCACGGCGACAGGACATATCGACGGTCGGCAGTGCGATCAGGGTAGGGGCTGGGGTGGCGTTCTCCAGCTGACGGGTGGCGAGCTGCTCGGCGATCTGTTCGGCGATCTGCTCGGTCGGGAGCGCCTGCGGAATCTGCGCGACGCGAAATGGTAGGATGCTGATCGGCAGCGGAGCGAGCGCCGCAGCGTCGAATGGCTCGATCTGCAGGTCACTTTCAATACCCAAACCGCGCTCGTCCAGCGGCACACGGATACGCGAGCCGGGTGGGATCAACGTGTAGGCGGCGATCGATTCACGCTGCGCCAGTTTGGTCGTGACACTGGTAAACCCGTCGATCACGTTTACATCGAGTGTGCCGCCCGCACTGGCTTGCACAAAGATGGTGCCAGAGATGTCGAGAATGACATTGTTCAGCAAAAAATAGACCGACTCGCGTCCATTGGCTGACTGAATCATCATGCCGCTTTGGGGTGCGTCGGCACACAGGGCGTCATCGGTCCCGCTGATCAGATACATGAATCTGAATGGAGAAGCATAGCCCGCTTCGGGATCGTCGATCAAGGCTAGATCGGTGAAGGGAACAAAATCCAGCGAGTCGGTCGAAACCCAGCCGATGGCGGCGAGATTCGGAATGAAGACCCGCACCCAGGCAGCATCATCGCTGTAGCCATTGGCGATTAGCGGGGTATTGACGGCGACCTGCGCGACGATCGGCTCATCTTGATCTGGTTGGGAACGAATGATGGCGTTGCCGGAGGCGATCACCTCGGCTTCCGGGATCGACCGCGCATTGTTGGCGAGGATCGTGCTGCCGATCAACCAGATTGCCACGCGCTGACCGAGCGCACGGTTGAATGATCCGTGCAGGTTGAGATAGGCTGTACTCCAGGTGTCGCCTTCCGATTCGGTGCGGATGACCGAGAGCGCATCCAATGCAATGCGTTCGCCGGGCTGCGTGAGCGGCGGCAGCGGATATTGGTCGCGTACCTCGGTGATGACTTGCCCACTGCCATAACAACCCTGGTCGGGTCCCATGCTGACACACGCCGCCGCTGCCCGCGACATCGCCATCAGGACATTGGTAGGACAGGTAACCTCTTGCGCGTGTACCTGGTGCAGCGGCGCGACGACTAAAAACAGACTCGTCAACATGCTGATCGCTAAACAGGCTGAAACCATGCGACCCAATAATGAACCCATTATGACTCCTCTCAATGAAGACTCATTCACAAACCTCTGTCGATGACCATCTTGTCGCTAAAAAATTGATGTGCGATCGCGCATTGTACCGACTATAACATCGTATCGATAGCAGGTTAAGGACGCGATCGCATCGTGGGTCGTGCGGCGTGCAGCCGTTGGTTGGACGTGGTGATGACGTGGTGAACGAGTGCAACGCTTTTCGACATATACTCACAGCAGAAGGGTGATTTTGGATTATAGAGACGGATGCGGGAGGATCGATGGATGGACGATAGTGACTAGAGGAGTCAGGACGGTCAATGGACGAAAGGAGTAGTACCAGCAATGAAATCCACTACGATTGCGATCATCGGCTTGATGATCGCCGCGTGTGCAGGACTGGTATTGGCGCAGACGCGCCCGGAAAACCCGTTTGGCATACGTCGAACGATTGGCGAATCGCCGCCGGATAACTTTATCGTCGAGCCAGGTAGTGATCGCCTGATCCGGGTGGGTCGCAGCGCGATCCGTCTGGAAAATGCGGCAACCTTCGACGATGCGCTGACTCTGGCGATCGACGGCACCATTTACGCGACGGCGGTCAGTCACAATGCACGCACGATCGCGGTGGCGGTCGATCGGCGCATCGAGTTATGGAGCCTGGAGACGGGTGACCTGCTGACCAGCATCGAGCCGCCTGCCACCAACACGATCGCGGCGCCGCTGATGTTCAGCGATGACGACAGCTACCTCAGCTTCACGGCGGTCGTTCCGGCGTCTCAGGCGACGCGGCGCAGCGAAAACGATACTGATCTGCTGCCCTGGGTGTGGGACATCGATGCGGCGCTCGATCTGGGCGATTCGCGGCTGCCCGGTCGGGTAGACGCCTACAGTTTTTTCGACAACCGCGCGGGCGGACTGTTTCTGGGTCCCAACAACATTCTGCTGGCAGCGATCGTCGGTCAGTATCAGCTCATCGATCTGGAGGCGTCTTCGCTCACCCCATTTCGCACGTTCAACAGCGGTCGCTTTGAAAATGACCCGATCTCACTGTGGTTCAGCGCGGCGGGCGATCTGATGTATGTGCGCGACCGCGATAGCAGCACAGTCATCCAGGTGGACACGCGCACGCGCGACGTGTGGGGCATTCAGCCCGGACAGAGCTATCGTGCCGGTGGTTTTTATGGTGTGCCGGGGAATCAGGCGCGCGTGATCGGAGCGGCGAATTCACACACGGTCAATCCGCTGATACGGACGATCTTCAACTATGATTACCGCTCGGACTGGAATTATCATCCGCTGACGATCAGTCTATTGGATGTATTGAGTCCGGTCACCGAGAGCGCCGACACGACGATGCTGCTGCTTGGCATCGCGGACGACGAAGCGGGCACGACTACAGTCGAAATGCTCACCCCTGCCAACGGCGAACAGATCGCCATCGATGAGGCATGGACGCGGCTGGCTCTGCGCGAACTCAGCGGCGGGGCGGTGACGGTGTACGATCTGAATACGGGCGTGCCACTGCTGCGCTTCACGCCGGAGATCGCGCTCGGTGACCGAGGCGGCGAGACGCCATTTTCGTTCACCGCCAATGGTGAAGCGCTGATCGCGGGGTATGCTCGTTATGACTCACGCACAGGCGCGGCGCTGATCGACGATCGGGAACAGATCAACGGCTTTGAGCGCTATCATTTCAGCGCCGACAGCACACAGGTGGTCACGTTTGCTGGGGATACCTGGCGCGTCTGGGATGTGGCGACGGGCGCGCTGCTGCGCACCGAGACGCTGGTCTACGGTGCTGCGACGGTGCGGGCGGTCGCCAACGACGGTCGGCGCGTCCTGCTCGATGCATTCATCGACGGCAGACAGGCGCTCACTGTCTATGATATTGGCGCTGACTCACGCACTTCGGTGGCATTCGATGCGCCGCCGGATATGTCGATCATCGACATTACACCCAACAGCGATTGGACGAATTTTCTGATACGTTACGCGCCCAATGGCGACAGTCCGCATGGATCAGCCGGGGCGCTGGCGATTTACAACCTGACAGACGGCTTGCGCACCTTCATCGCCGGCGCCGACCTACCGCCTGGCGCCGGGGAATACGGCTGGATCGACGCCACTACGGCGTTCATGGCGGGCGACAGCGCCTATGGCAATGCACCAGACCGCGTATTTGGCGTGGAGTATGCCGCCAATGGCGTTCCCGCCTGCTTACTCGAACGTTATCCAGGGCGCGCCGACTCGTGGCAGCTGCTGTGGGAGCGACTCACTTACTATCGCGCGCCCGACGATCTGGCGCGGCTGGCGCTCGCCGCCTGTGCTGCCGGGGATGCCGAGGCGGTCGAGGCGCTCTATACGCCGACTCCGAACAGCACGTCACAGCCCAACGCGACCGCCGTCGTCAGTCGGATCGCGGGCGTACCCGCCTGCCTGACTGGAAATTTCTCGGAACAGGCGATCGCCTATGCCCGTGAGTGGCGTCAGCTCACCGATGGGCTGTCGGAAGAACAGATCGCAGACCTGAGCGAGCTGCTGTGCGCGGGTTTGACGGGCGAATTCGCGGGCGGCTATGCCCCGCGTGTCGGGGTGGTCGATACGCGCGTATTATACGCTATCGACGCCGCCGACGGACGACGTACCCGGATCGCGGCGCGTCTGCTGCGCAGTGACGCCGATGCCGCCGCGCTCGAATTTTTCATCGACCTGTACTACAGGGTAACCGATCGCACGCTCTCCAATCCGATCCTGAGTCCGGATCGACGCTGGCTGGCACAATCGGGCGGGGGGACGATCGAGCTGATCGAGATCACCATTCCCTATGAGACGCTGACGCAAAATGCGACCGCGACCGTCGTCGCCACGCTGGGCGCGCAGCCGAACGTAATTCGTGTGCTGCCGACGAGTACGCCGCCGCCGCAGTCCGTCGGGCTGCCACAGCCGACGCTGACGCCGACGATCATTCCCACGTTTATCCCGCTGCCGGAAGAGACTGTCATTTTCACCGGGGCAGGCGACGTGGAAGAAATATGTCCGAATAGTGACGCGGTGCCGTTCGCGGCGCGCTCGTCGGCGTTCCAGCCGGTCGGACGCCTGATCGGAACCGCGTATAACGAGCCGATCCCGGCGGTGCTGGATATGACCACCGGACAACTGACTCTGGACGATTCGATCCCGCCGTGCCAGTTTGGGCTGCCGTGCGAATTGTCGCTGGATCAGCGTTGGATGCTGATCAATGACGGCGCGGTGCGGGTGATGCGCCCGGATGGGAGCGAGGCGGTCACGCTGTTCACGGCGGAAGAAGCGGCGTCGGTTCTGGAGAGCGTCAACTGGCACGACCGCAATCGCGTGCGCATCCAGATACGCCGTTTTGTCCCAGAGGAGTTACGCGAGCCGCGCACCTTCATCCAGTACTACGATGTGCGCGACGGCTCATTCAGCGTCCCGGAACTGCCGCCACCGGCGAGCCAAATCAATGATCTGCCGACCGAGATCGTGAGTCGTCAGCCAGAGGGCGGGGTATGGCGGGTCGTCAGTACTCCGATCCGACTGCCTGAGGGCACGGGGTATCGCTACTATCTGGTCAACCGCGATGATGGCACAGTCGAGTATTTCGCGGGTGTCGGTGCCAATGAGACTATCGAATTCAGCTGGCACCCGTTTGGCGATTGGCTGATGTACAGTGTGCCCAACGCGCCATACGCCTATCGTTTCGATCCCAATACGCGCGATCACCGTGCATTGGATTTCAGCGTGCACGGCAGCTATTCCCGCGACGGGCGCATGAGACTGGGAGCGTTCTATCTCGATTACGAGCCGCTGCAAGCGCGTATCGAGACGGGCGCAGCGATCCCGACGCTGCGTCTGCAGGATGACGCCACTGGCGTCGTGCGGTTGTATTGTGCGCCAGCCGAATGGCGTGATTTTCAGGACACGGCGTGGTCGGAGGACGGGCGCTATCTGGCACTGCGGGCGGCGCTCCCTGGTAATCAGAGCGAACAGAGCCAGGCATATCTGACGGTCTACATCCTGGACACCGAGACGGGTGAAGTGGTCGATATGGGCGTCAACATGACCGGATTCTTCACCTGGACAGCCGACGCGGGAGAGACACCATGACGCGCATCATCAGGGTTGTTTTGCTGCTGGCGCTGTTTGGGTTGGTCGGCGCGGCGGGGGCACAGGATGAAACGCCGATCGTCGAATCACCCTTTGGGGTGTACGTGACGACTCAGGATTTTGTCTCGTTCCGTGTCGGTCCTGGCACGGCGTTCGAGCGGACGGCGGTCGTCCCCGCTGTAGCGACGCTTCCGGCGGTGGGGCGCACACCCAACGGCAATTGGATCCAGGTGGAATACCTGGAGGCGCGCGGCTGGATCGCGGCGCGTCATCTGGTCTGGAGTGGTAATCTGGCGGCGCTGCCTGTCTCGACGATGGAAGAGACAGTGCGCGTAGTGCGCACCGGGGCGATCGGGGAGGTCAATGCCGGAACACGCCTGTTCGACAACCAATTCCGCGAGGTGATGCGCGCCCCGGCGGATGCGGGCGTCGAGCTGATCGGACGGTTGGGGTCGGGCGTCTACATCTGGATACAGGTCGATTACCGAGGGACGCCCTATTGGGTGCGTTCGTGGGAGATCGCCTACGATCGGGAATATCTGTACACGCTCGATGTAGCGTACCTGATCCCTTACACGCGGCTGGCGCGCGGGCTGAACAGCGATATCGCCCGCGCTGGCAGTCGGCTGCTGGCGATCGAGGATATCTGGTACAGGCTGCAAAATGGCGGCAGCGTCGTCTGTAATGCGCTGCCGAGCGCCGCACGACGCGAGACACAGGACAGCGCGCTGCGCTCGGAGCCGATCTTTCTGCCCGTCATTTCAGCGCTGGACGAGTCGATCATCGGCATCAATACGGCAGTGTCGGCGCTGACCGAGGTGTGCAGCCGCCCGCCCGATGCGCTGTTTTTGACGCAAGCCGAGGTGATTGCCGCGCTGACGACGCTGGCGGACGCCCGATTGACGCTGGTACTGGCGGATTCGCTGGCGTCGGCACTGTTCGCCCGCGATCCGATCGTCGCGGCGAGTCGCGGCGGGTAATTTTATTGTTGACGGATGCAGCGTGATGCGTCCTTATCCAATTGCACAAGGGAGCGACTCAGATGAAACGCATGATTATGACGGTGATGGCGCTGGCAATGCTGGCGATCGGGGTGTTTTCGGTCTCGGCACAACAGAATGATGAACCGCGTCAGACGCCGCTGGTATGCGATGCCTTCACCGATCGCGCTGATACCGACCGGATCAGCTATTACATGGGCGAGGGCATCGCCAACTACTACGCCGGATTGTACGAGCGCGCCGAAGACAGCTTCAGCTGCATCGTCGAGCAGATCGACGACGATTATGCACCTGGCTACACTGCGCGCGGTCAGGTGTACATGGCGCAGCGCGATTACGTCGAGGCGTCGGAAGACTATGGCAGCGCCATCAACCTCGACGGTAATCTGTTCGGCGCCTACAACAACCGGGGCATTGCGCGGGCGTCGCGCGGGCTGAACGATGAAGCGCTGGAAGATTTCGCGGCGGCGATCGCGGCGGCGTCGGACTATCGACCGGCGCGCATCAACCGCGCGGTGCTGAACGCAACACTGGAGAATTACGAGAGCGCGATCGCCGATCTGGAGCAGGCGATCACGGAATCGGGTATCGACGATGTGCTGACTGAGCTGGAGCGCCCGGATCGCCCGTCCGATGCGCCCCGTCCCGGCTACGAGCCGATCGACGCCCAGGCTTACGCCATCCTGGGGATCGTCTATTCCAACTACGCGCTCGAAAACTTCGAGAGCTATATCACGCTCATGCGCGGCGACGCTGATCAGCGCGTCCAGAGCGCGGCGGGGTCACTGCAATCGCGCGCCAATTTCGATCTGCGTCTCGATGACGGCAGCTACTATCTGCTGACCGACTTCATCGCAGCCACCTTCACAGGAGGTTGAGATGCCGAGCCGAGGCGCGATGCGACACCTGATCGCGCTGTTGGCGTGCGGGCTGCTGGTGTGGGGTGGGTCTGCCTTTGCGCAGACCCCCACACCCGACCCGTGCGACCCGACAGCGGACGCGGCATTTTTCACCGGGGTAGGCGACTCAGCATTCCGGCTGCGCGATTACAGCCGCGCGGATCGGGCATATACCTGTGCGTTGGCGCGTGACCCTGCATCGCCGGATGCGCTGGCGCGGCGTGGCTATGCGCGCAGTGTGCAGGGCGACGACGCCGGCGCGCTGGCGGACTTTGAGGCGGCGCTGACGCTGAACGAGTCCGCGATCGATGTTTACGTCAATCGGGGCGCGTTGTATATGCGCCAGGGTAATTTCGCGCTGGCGATCGCTGATCTGACGCTGGCGCTGGCACTCGAACCCGACAACACCCGCGCGCTGCACAATCGCGCGGTCGTCCACGCGGCGGAAGGGTCGTTCGCCCTGGCGCTGGCTGACATCGACGCGGCGCTCGCGGTCGCGCCGGACGATCCCGACCTGCATGCCGCTAAAGGCGCGATCTATCTGGGCTTGGCGAATGCCAGCTATGGACAGTTTCGCGCATTGGCGGGTGACACAACGCCGTTCTTTGGCGGCGCGCCAGCGGGGTTGTATCTGGCGTTCGAGCGCAATACCGTCACAGGTAATTTTGGTGAGTGGCTCGGCTTGCTCAGACCAGGGCGCGATTAGCGTGGAAAGCAGGGCTATCGTGACAATCAGAACAACGATCGCATCGATGCGATCCCTATTTGCGGGAATGCCGGGGCTTGGTACGCCAAACCCCTACGGTCTGGTTGCAATGTCCGTGCTGGTCGGGATGCTGCTGACGGTGACCATCGGCGCGGCACAGGAGTCGCGCGCGGCAGTGCGGGTGAGCGCCAGCTCGTTTGATGTAACGCGCGAGGTCTATCCACAGTTCTTCCCGACTTATGACGACACGACAGGTATAAGCGGTCTGGTGCGCAGCGTCGCGGTCAAGCTGATCGATCCGGCACTCAATCTGCGTTCGCCATTGTTCCTGGATGCTGGCAAAGCGCTGGTCGTATACACGCTCCGCGACGATCTCACCTGGCGCGACGGCACGTCGATCACCGCATACGATGCGCTGTTGGGCTATGAAATTGCCCTGAGAATCACCTCTGGCAGACCGATCGACATTGCAACGACGCTGGTCGGCTGGGGACGACGCACATGGGCGGTGACCGTCACGGGAGAATACGAATTGACCGTCGTGATGAGCGATGCGACGTGCGGCGCAGCGGAGGAGTTTGCCAATTTTGCCGTGCTGCCCGCCCACGCTATCGATAGTGCCTTTGTCATCACCGCACGACGCGCCTTTGATAATGCCAGCAGCGACGATCCCGTCGCACTGTATCGACTGTACGAACAGTGGGTCAATGAGCGTGATCCAGACCTGGTGAGGGCATCTTCAGCACGCGATCCCGAATTGCTATCGCTGTCGCCGCGTGTGGAACCTGTTTTCGATAGCGCGATCGACGAGACGCGGCTGTTGTTTGGGGATGTGCCCGTATCAGTGCAGACGCCGTTTGATGAAACGAATGCCTTTCTGAGCGGCGATCTCGATGCGATCGTCAACCCGCCTTATGCGCGTCGTGCCGATCTGCGCGCGATTCCAGGCGTGCAAATCTCGGAAACGGTCGGACGGACCTGGTACTCGCTGGCGTACAACTTCGCCGATCCAGCCCAGCCTCAGCCCGCGTTCGACCCGGATTCAGGTGATGCGCTCGACCAGGGTGTCCACCCCATTTTTGGCAATCCGGGCGTGCGCGATGCGCTGGCATTGGCGCTGGACATCGACGTACTTGGTGAAGCCGCCACGTCGGGTCATTTCACACCCATGTCCGATCCGGTAGTTCCCTGGCTGCCCAGTGCGCAAACGACAGCGGTCGAGTCGAATGCTTTCGCGGCGGGAGAGCAGCTTGAGGCGCTGGGCTGGGGCGACTGGAACCGCGACGGCATCCGTGAGTGTCACGGATGCGGCACGACCGACGATGGGCGCCCGTTGGCGTTCGGGATCGAATATGACTCCAATGATGGTGTGCAGGAGATCATGGTACGCCTGATGGTGGCGCAGTTTCGGCAGATCGGTGCAGAAGTCTATGCCAGCGGTGCCGATATGAATACGCTCGTCTTCAGACTGCGCAGTCAGGAATTCGATGCCTTCATCCTGGCGAGCTATCAACGCGATCCAGTGGCATTGGATCGCGCGCCGCTCTTTCGCAGAGCGGCGGACATCATTGACGAGAACCAGCTCGAAATCAGCAACGTCATGTCGTACTACAATGCTGACGTTGAAGCGGCGTTCGATCGTGCGGCGGTGTGCGACCCCGACACCCGCTTTCCGGCGCTGAACGATGCTTATGACCTGATCCTGCGCGAACAGGCGATCGTGCCGCTGTTCGCTGTGAACGACTTTTATGCCGTACAGGGCGCAGTCATCGGGTTTGCGCCGCGCGGACGCGATCCGTTCTGGAATATCGAGACCTGGAGGTTGGATCGGTGAACACTATCGCGCGGATGTTCCGGAGTTTGGCACGCCAAACCCCTACGATCGTGTTGTGCGGGCTGTTGACTCTGGCGGGCGGGGTGTCGGCACAGACGATGACGCCGACACCGGCGCCGACGCTCAGTGGCACGCCATCATTCAATGCTATCTTTTCCGTCACTGGTACTCCGACCCGCGGAAGCGGATACAGCTTCCGCGCCACTATGCTGTATGGCAGCGCCTTCATCCGTATCGCGCCGACGACCGAGGCTGAGGCGGTGGCATCGATTTTCGAGGACAATATCGTCGAGGTCATCGGGCGCAACCTGGACGGCAGCTGGTACGAGCTGCGCCGACCGGGGCGCTCTTACGGGTTGGGGTGGGTGCTGGCGGAATTCCTGGACACCGACGATGGCGCGCCGGAACTGCTGCCGCTGACCGACTCCGTGACTGGGCTGGTGGGCGCGTCGGCGGTGGTGGGGGATGGGATCGCCGCGACCTATGCGGTCGATAATCTGGTCTTGCGCGATTCCCCGATCGTGCGGTCGGGGCGACAGATCGGCACCGTGCCTGCCGAGGCAGTATTGCCCGTCATCTACCGCGACTACAATACCACCTGGCTGTTCGTCAACTACCTGGGCACGCTCGGATGGGTGGCGGCGTTCAACACGCGCCCGGCACCGTCGGCGCTGCTGGTGCCGGTGGCGCCCGGTCTGCTGCGCGACACGACCGTCGCGTTCGAGCAAATCTCGCCAGAGGCACAGCGCGCACAGATCGCGCGGCTGCGCGCGTATATGGCGGCCGCCAACGAGGTCGCGGTCGGGCTGGAAGGAGTGTGGGGTCAGGTCTATCTGCGCGAGATCATGCCCTGCGAAGCACCTGCTTACGTCCGCGACTATGCCTACACGTCGGCAGACACGCGCGAATTTCCAGAGCTGGGACGTTATTTACCGCGTCTGGATGTGATCGGATCACAGATCAACGCCTCGATCGAGCCGCTGACTCAGTGCGGCGTCTTTGATCGGTCGGTCGCCAGCCGTGCGCGCGATGTGGCGACCAATGCCAAGATCAATATCGCTGCAACGCTGGATGCGCTGCTATTGGTCGAGGATCGTATCCGGGGTGATGTCGCCCCGACCGCAAGTCCGCCAGCGCCGTAGGGGAGCGGTCGGCACACCAGCTCTTCATGCACCGCTGTGCGATTCCACGAACTCTTGCGCCGCACCTCACTTTTCGTTACTGTTCTCCCTGTCATCGTGGTGGGGAGAACACATCATGCAGACCATCCCAAGTTCACCCGTCTTGCAATCATGAGAACGATTTATCTCATTGGATTTCGCGGCACGGGATTTCGAGACACGCAGTTTGCAAACGAGCCAGCGCTCATTCGCGCCGGTCATGTCGGATGGGCGTTCGAGGAGGAAACAGAAGTCATCTATGGATTCCACCCGACGGCAGCGGCGGTCGAGAGGGTCGGCGGGGAGGCAGAGGCGATTAAATGGCTGAAAGCAAAGCACACGCTGGATGGCACCGTGCAGTACGACACTGCCGTATTCGAGCGCGCGCATGAATTAGCACAGCAGGGGGCACGTACCGCCGTATGGCAGATTAGTGTCATGGTCGATGATGTGGAATTTGCGCGTGTGCACACAGTTACGATAAATTGGTATAATGAACATTCACAGTATTCATATGGGTTTCCGCCAGATGAACCGAAACCGGATCAAGATAATTGTGCTACATTCCCGCGCCGACTCGGACTCCCCGTCCTCGACGCGATCGGTCAAATCAGCGAATATGTCCGTAAACTCGAAGCAGACGGTGATCGGTGGCAGCCGACTTAAAAAGACGCCTGCTGCGATCGACAGCGGGATCGACAACATGACGGTCGATCAGCTTGAACGTCAATTGGGAGGACTGGCGGCGCGCTGGCGTGGCACCGATGAGCAACGCGCTGCGGCGAGCATTGTCAAAAATTATCAATCCACTTTGCGACGGATGATCGCGCTCGGCTATCACGACTCGCTCGATGTCGAGTCCGAGCTGCCCGACGAGTATATGCCTGCCGAGTATCTGGCATTGTTTGCGTGATCCGGGGGGCTTGGCAACGCCAAGCCCCCACGCCCGCCAAAGACCCTGCGTGCCAGACTCCTGGCGCGCATTACCCGCCGCCGACGATGATCACCGGGCGCTCTCCCTGGCGTGCCTGATAACCTGTGAACGGTTTCTCGAACGTCCCACCTGTCTGCAACAAACATACCTGCTGCCAGTCGTAGCGCGCGTTGCCGGTCGCCCAATAGGGCGCCACCCGCCAGGTATACGTCCCGGACTCGATCGGTAGGTTTTCGAGCTCGATCACCCCCGTGGTGGTCTCGCTGTCGAACGCCGTGCGATAGCCATTGGGGGAGATGGTGATCACGCTATAGACACTGGCGCCCTGCAATCCGGGATAGGTCACGGTCAGACGAGTGTCGCCCGCCATAAAGCTGCCCGCCAGGGTGAAGTCGCCTACCCAGCGCTCGCACAAGTGGTAGGATACGTCGAATTCGTCGGGCACACGCCCATTACGGTCACGCGGCAGGATACGCCCCGTTGGGAAGATGCTGTTGAAAGCTTTGCTGGTGCGCAGCAGCCGCGCATAAATCCAGGCACGTCCGGCGCCATATTGAATTTCGAACCACTGCCGTCCATCCCAGCGGCTGATGAAATCGCCCGCGCGTCCGACGATGATTACCGATGTGTTGAGCGGAATACGGTCGATGGTGGGGTAGGCAAAATCGGGACCAGAGCGCACCTCCGCCAGATCGATATCGACGATGCCGTAGATCGTTTCGTCTTGTGCCGACGCTGCCCCCAGCCCGATCAGTCCGACCGCCAGCGCGATGAAAAACCATCGTAACCGCATGATGTCCACCTCCGTAGTTGAAATTGACAATGGAATACAAACTGAAATAAAATACCAGTGTTGCAAGCCCCCATTTAGTGTAGGCAAAAATACGGCTGCGTTGGTGTATCGTTGGTAAATCAGCACAGACACGCTATCATTTGTATCTGTGCAACAAAAACGCTTATACGGGCTTCTATTAAAGGTCTGACGACACTTATTTAATTTTCATAACTGGCAATTGCCGCTATAATCATCTTTTATAACCTGATCGGCTCATTTACGATCGTGTCAGGTGGTTATCTTTTCAAGGTAATTCGTATACCCTACGGGAAATGAACCCATGTCGAAGAAGATTTTGTTTGTCCTGTCGGAATTTGGTTATTGGGGCGAGGAACTCGTCGGACCCCTCGAAGCGGCTGAAAAAGCGGGCTACGAGGTCGCGTTCATGACCCCTACTGGCAAGCGTGCCCCTGCGCTGCCACCGAGTATGCAAGCGGGCTTTTTCGACCCACCGCTGAAGAAAGTGGTCACGGACGAGTACTATGCCGCCGCGACTCGCGCGCTCGATGAGGGCGACCGCCTCAACAATCCGATCAATCTGGAGGCGTGGTTCCCGGAGCGCCCCTACTTCAACGACCGCGATTTCGGTCATCAGCTCGAAGAATATCACAACCAGCGTGCGAAGTGCTGGGAAGAGCTGGCGCAGTACGACGCGCTGGTCATGGTCGGCGGATCGGGCCCGATGGTCGATATGTGCAACAACATCCGTCTGCACGATGTGATCCTGGGCTTCCTGGCTGCCGACAAGCTGATCGTGGCGGAATGCTATGCAGTTACGGCGCTGGCATTCGCGCGCGATTTCTCGGATCGCAAGAGTATCATCGCGGGCAAGCACGTCACGGGTCATGCCATCGAGTACGATTGGCACGACGGCACGGGCGTGATGGGCATCGATCACAACTTCAAGTGGGCGTTCTACCCGCTGGAATTCATCCTGCGCGATGCGACTCAGCCCGGTGGACAGTATCACGGCGGCGTCGGTCACACCATTTCCACCATCCTCGATTATCCGTTCCTGTCCGGGCGTTCGACCCAGGACTCCGCGACGGTTGGCAAGGTGATGGTCGAAGTGCTGGAAAACGGTCTCACCCGCTGGGGTTGGTAAACGGTATTGCGCGGCGGCTCGTGAAGAGCCGCTGCGACTTCTTGGGTCTCACGCCGACGGACGGCGCCACAGTACGGGAGGGGATTGTATGCCTGGAAAACCAGGGCGTTACGCGATGATCGAGCAGTTCCTCGCGGATGGCATCACCTATATGTTCGGCAATCCGGGTACGGTCGAGCAGGGTTTCCTCGACTCGCTGGAGCGCTACCCCGAATTCAAATACATCATGGGCTTGCAGGAGACGATCGCCGTCGGCATCGGTGATGGCTATGCCCGTGCCACGCGCAAACCGACCGTCGTCCAGCTTCACAGCGGCGTCGGCTTGGGCAATGGAATCGGTATGATGTATCAGGCGATGCGTGGACATGCGCCGCTGATCGTGATCGCGGGCGAGGCTGGCATCAAGTACGACGCGATGGACGCGCAAATGGCAGCCGATCTCGTCGGCATGGCGAAGCCCGTCACCAAGTGGGCGACGCGCGTCATCGACCCCAACTCGCTGCTGCGCGTGCTGCGCCGCGCTATCAAGATCGCCATCACGCCGCCGACTGGACCGGTGTTCGTGTGCGTCCCGGCTGACGTGCTGGACGCGCTCAACAACGAAGAGGTCTTCCCGACCTCGATGCTCGACACTGCCGTCGCGCCCTCGCGTGAGACGCTGCATCGCGCCGCCGAAATGCTGCTCGGCGCACAGCACCCGTTGATCCTGATGGGCGATGGCATCACGTTCAGCGGTGCGCAGGACGAATTGACCCGCGTCGCGGAACTGCTGGGCGCCGATGTGTACGGTGTCGATGCGTCGGAAGTCAACATGAGTATGCTGCATCCGCTGTATCGTGGCACGACCGGGCACATGTTCGGACGGGTGAGCGCGGGCATCGCGCACAGGCATGACGCGGTGCTGGTGGTGGGGACGTATGTGTTCCCGGAAGTGTTCCCGAACCTGTTCGATGCTTTCGCGCCGGGGACGAAGGTCATCCACATCGACCTGAACGGCTACGAGATCGCCAAGAATTTCCCGGTCGATCTGGGCGTGGTCGCCGATCCAAAGTCGTCGCTCGCTGGCTTGGCGGAAGTGATCGCCGGGACGCAGACCGACAGCGCGCGCAGCGCCGCATCGGGGCGGCTGGAATCGGCGCGTGCCGCCACCCACGCCGCGCGGGAAGCCGCGCTTGAAAAAGATCGCACACGTCGCAACGAAGTGCCCCTGCGCGCCTCGCGTTTCATGGAAGAACTGTCACTGCATGTGCCCTCGGACGTGATGGTATTCGATGAGGCGCTCACGACCTCACCCGATGTGACGCGCTACCTGCCCCCGACCCTGCCCGGTCATTTCTTTCAGACACGCGGCGGCTCGCTCGGCGTCGGCATCCCTGGCGCGCTGGGTGTCAAGCTGGCGCACCCGGACAAGACCGTGATCGGCTTCACGGGCGACGGCGGCAGTATGTACACCATCCAGGCGTTGTGGACGGCTGCGCACTTCAACATCGGTGCCAAGTTCGTCATCTGCAACAATCAGAGCTACATGCTGCTCAAGCTGAACATCCTGCAATACTGGCAGGAACAGGTCGGTGACCCGGTTCACGAATTCCCGCACAGCTTCGATCTGGCGAATCCGGTGGTCAACTTTGCGAAACTGGCAGAGTCGATGGGTGTGCCGGCGCTGTGCGTCGATCATCCCGATCAGGTGGAAAACGCCGTCAGACAGATGCTGGCGACCGATGGACCGTTTCTGATCGACATGGTGATCAGCAGCGAAGTTTCGTAATCTTTCTGGCTTTGTGACTCACGAAAGGACACACATGTCGCAGCTCGCACCGCTGACAAAAGAAGAAATCGAGGCGATGGTCGCTGATTGGTACGTCGGCCTGGACGTGCATCGCGCACAGGTCGATATGATCAAATACGTACACAGCACCGACCTCCAGATGCGCTTCCCCGAAGTGACCCTGTACACCCAGGCTGAATTCGAGCTGTGGTTTCAGGGCGTGATCCGTATCTTCTTCGACGAAGTGCATACCATGCAGTCGCTCGATGTTCAGGTCAGCGAAGACGGCTCGAAGGCGGATGTCAAGCTGGTCGTGCGTTGGGAGGCGAGCCGCTGGAAGGCGCCCGCCGCCAAGAGCGAACGCCTGATTTTCGATGCCTACCAGACCTGGGAGATCAAGCGCGATCCCAAGTCGCTGGCGCCCGCGATCACGATTTACATCGTCGATGAACTCCGACAACTGCCCGGCGGCGTGCCGTTGTAACGGTTCAAGAGCAAAGTTGCCCGTTCGCCCGCAAGGGCGAACGGGCGAAACACACTTATTTTCTCGTTGACGAATCTTGTAGAACCTAAGGGATATAATCATGACTCAAGCCACCGACAAGAAACAAATGATGCTGCATTCACCCGACAAAGATACTGTGCAGATGCGCACGCACACCGAACTCGTGCTGAAAATGTACGAATTGTTCGCCAAGGGCGACATGCAGGCAATTAAAGAACAGGTCTTCCATCCCGACATGTCGTGGACGATGCCTGGACATCATCCGCTGTCGGGGCGCATTCAGGGTGTGGACGCTGTGCTGGCGTTCTTTGGCGCGCTCTTTCAGGCGGGTATCCACGTCGATAACATTCACTTCGGCGAGCTGGACGACGGCACTGTGATCGAGCGTCACATCGGGCACGGCGAGATCGGTGGCGAAGCGTTCACCTTCCCAACCTGCACCAGCTACGGGATCAAAGATGAATTGATTCACGAGGTGCACGTGCATACCGGCGATCAGCACAATGTCGATCGCTATATGTGGTCGATGTTCACGCTTAAGGGTATTCCGGCGCGTCTGGCTGATTGATTCAACCCTTTACCGTTCCTGTTTTCCATCGAAGAAGAAGGGTTATCGCTGATGGCAACACATGTAACCGCTGAACTGGTCGGTAAGGCATATGAGGCGCTGGCGTCTGGTAATCGCGCCGAGATCGAAAAATACTGGGACACCGATATGAAATGGCTGGTGCCAGGGCACAATCCGCTGTCGGGCTGGCATTATGGGCTGGATGGCTTCCTGGGCTTTATGGGGCAGGTTGGGGCGATGTCCGCCCACAGCTTCAATATGAATGCGATCACCGTGCTGGTCAACGACGAATGGTCGGTCGATGTGACCCATAACACGGGCTACCGCGCGGGTAGTGAAGGCACGGGCACGGTGCCATACACCAAGCTCGATATCGATGTGGCGCATCTGCTGCGCTGGCGTAATGGCAAGATCATCGAAGGACGCGCCGGTATTTTCGGTGACGGCACGAATGAATACGACCTGTTCTGGGCGCCGGTCGCTTCCCATACTGGAGAGCGCCTGAATGACGGCACGGGTGGCGGATCGCTCAAAGATGTCGTGCGCCGCCTGGTCGAAGAAGTCTGGAACCACAATGCTCAGGATCGCATCCCGGAGTTCTACGGCAAGAATTATATTTTCTTTCAGGAAGGTGGCGGCGCGCAGCTCGGTCAGGGCAGCGTAAAGGAATGGCTCGATACCACGCACACCGCCTTCCCCGACATCAAGTACCGCATCGATGCCGTGTACATGGAAGGCGAAAAAGCCGCCATGCGCTATCACGTCACCGGGACGCACACAGGCGATTTTCGTGGGCTGCCAGCGTCGGGCAAGGCGATTAACCTCAGTGGGCACATGATGTTTCGTATTCTCGATCAGAAGATCATCCAGGCACACGGCTATTGGGACATGCTCGGTCTGATGCAGCAGCTGGGTATCCTGCCGCCCTTTGGCGGACCGCCCCCCGCCGCGCCGCAAAAATAATCATACGCACGCCGTCAGGTGGACGCCGCGCGTCCGCCTGACGTTTCTCTATCCGTGATGGTCAATCCCAAGAAGGCGATCCTATGGCGACCACACCTGAACACAACAAAAACACGGTCATTCGGTTTTTCCTGGCTGCGAACAACGACCAACTGCACGAACTCGATAAATTCATGCACGAGGAATTCACCACCTACGGTCCGATGTCGCTGCTGCCAAAAGCGGTCGGACGCGAGGCACACAAGCAGGGCATTGGCGGTTTCAAGGCGGCATTCCCGGACGCGACCATCGAAATCATCCACTTGTTTGCCGAAGGTAACAAGGTGATGTCGCATCAAAAAGTGACTGCGCGTCACGTCAGTGAATTCATGGGCGTCGCGCCGACCTTCAAAATGCTGACCTGGACAGCGAGCCAGCTCGCTACCTTCGACGAAAATGGCATCATGATCGAGCGCCATGTGATCGAGGATTTTCTGACGATGTTCCAGCAGTTGGGACTCATGCCGATGAAATTCGGCTAATCGACACGTTATTTTTGGTCACTCTACGGACAATGCCCGCATTGTCCGCGAACAAATCACGATAATTTCAAGGAGACCCAGGCAATGTCCATCGAACAAAACAAGCACAACGTGCAGCGCTTTTACGATGAAGTCATCGGCAAAGGCAACGTCGCCGTCATCGATGAATTGATGTGCGCCGAATTTGTACATCATGGCGATGCGCTGTTTCCGTACATTGGTGGCAGCGAGACGATCAAGCAGGGCGTCGCAGGTGTGAAAGCCGCCTACCCCGATGGTCACACCGTGATCGAGGATATGGTCGCGGAAGGGGATATCGTGGTCTGCCGCCTGTCCTGGCATGGTACACACCTGGGACCCTTCATGGGCAGCCAGCCGTCGGGCAAGGTGCATCACTGGGCGGGTCTCTCGACCTACCGTTTTACCACCGACGGTAAGATCATCGAGCGCTGGGCGAATCAGGACGTGATGCCGCAGCTCATGGATCTGGGTATGATCCCGCAGATGAAGATGGGCGGCGGCTGAAGAGACGCCGCATCCGCCGCCGCATCCGACTCGACACGCCTGAACGAGGAAGGAAATACCATGTCTCTCGATGCCAATAAAGAAGCAGTTCGTCAGTTTCACCGCGCGGTTTTTGTCGAGCGCCAGATGGACACTCTGCCGTCGCTGATGATCGACCCGCTGCACGATGTCAACGCCAGCGGCGTACCGGAGCCGCTCGATCACCTGAAGGGCACTCTCCAGACGATTTTTGGGGCGTTCCCCGATCTGAAGGCGGCTGTCGATGATGTGATGGGCGAGGGCGAGATCGTCACGCTGCGCCTGACCCTGACCGGGACGCACGGCGGCAATTTTATGGGCGCGGCGCCGACTGGAAAGCCGTTCTCGGTATCTGCGATACACATTTTCCGTTTTGCCGACAGTAAGATCGTCGAGCGCTGGGAATGGGTCGATCGTCTGGGACTGCGCGCCCAACTCGGTATTCAATAACAGCGCCGGGATCGGCATGAGTAGTCCATAAAAACAGGAGAACCTGTCAATGGCGACACTGCAAGAAACGAATAAGGCGCGGGTACGCGATTACATCGAAAATATTATCAACAACCACATCAGTACCCGTTTTGGCGAGTATGTCCCGCCGAACGGGATCGATCACAGCGCGCCCGCCGGGATGCCACAGGGTCCCGCCGGAACGCAGATGTTCTTCAGCATGTTTTTTGAAGGCTCGTCGGATGTGCATAATACCATCCACGAGATGATCGCTGAAGGCGACAAAGTGACGATCATCTCGACGATTGCCGGGACGCACGATGGCAACCTGATGGGTCTGCCCGGCACGGGCAAGAAATTCTCGGTGCTGCTGCTGGAAACGGTGCGCATGGAAAATGGCATGTATGCCGAGCGTTGGGGCGGGCTGGACATCGTGACACTGATGATGCAGCTCGGCGCGATGCAGACCGAGGACGCCAAAGCCAATGTCGAGCTGTATACCCAGCTCGTCAATACCTACATCGACGGCGTGAACGAACACGATCCGAGCAAGCTGCGTCAGGCGTTCGCGGTCGATTTCGTCGATCACAATAACGCTCAGGTCACGGGCTTGCCCCCTGGCGCCGAAGGCGTGGTAGCAGCACACGATCAGCTTGACGACTCGTTTCCCGACATCAATTTCACGGTCGAAGACCTCGGTGTCGAGGGCGATCGCGTGGCGATTCGTGTGCGCGCGACGGGTACGAATACCGGATCATTCTACGGCTTTCCGCCCACCGATAAGCACATCGAATGGACGGCGCACCGCATTCTGCGCGTCGCCAACGGACAGTTCATCGAGGCGTGGAACGAATTCGACCAGGTGGGTATTCTGATGCAGATGGGGATCATCCCGTCGTTCACCCCGCCCCCCAATCCTGAAGCCAACAAAGCGATCGTCCTCCGTCTCTACGAAGAGGAAAATAAGGGCAACGTCGATATCGTCGATGAGCTGATGTCGCCCGATTTTGTCATTCACGGTGACGCGCTCAACCCTTACCAGAAGGGTCTGGAACCGCTTAAGCTGGCTGCCCGCGCCGTGCAGGATGCCTTCCCCGACCTGGTGGTCACGGTCGAGGATATTATGGCATACGGCGACAAGGTGGTCGCGCGGCTGCGCTGGACGGGCACGCACACCAAGCCGTTCATGGGGATGCCCGCCAGCGGTCGTAAGATGAGCTGGACAGCGATCGGGACGAACCGCTTCGAGAATGGCAAGATCGTCGAGCGCTGGTTCAACTCGGACACCTTCAGCCTGCTGCAGCAGTTTGGGATCATCCCCGGTGGCGCCCCGGCTGAAGCTGCGGCACCGTCTGCGGGGCTGCCAGTCGCGGAGCCGCCCAGCGCCCAGGTGTCGGACTCGCAGCTCGACGCCAATAAGCGGATCGTACAGCGCTTTTACAACTCGATCTTCAACGCCGTGCATGTCGATGAACTCAAAGAGATCATGGTCGATGAATTCCAGGATCATGGTGAGGCACTGTTTGGCAGCCCGCACGGACGTGAGACGCTCGGAGGCGGTATCGTAGGATTCCGCGGTATGTTCCCCGAATCGGGCGTGAGCATCGAGGAAATGATCGCCGAAGGCGATATGGTTGGCGTGCGGGGTGTCATGCACCTCAAGCATGATGCGCCCTGGCTCGGTGAGGCGACGGGCAAGATGCTGACCTGGAACGGTTTGTCGATGTTCCGCATCAAAGACGGTAAAATCACCGATCGTTACTTCAATTCAGACAGCCTGTATATCCTGGAACAGCTTGGATATTGGCCCCTGAAGAAATAATGCGTTTCACGGGGCGTGCTGCTGCGCCCCTAACATTGCGATTTTCCTTGTGCCACGTAAAGGAGTAACCTGTCGTGCAAACCCCTCACGAGATCATCCAGAAATATTACGAGTATGCGACCGCTGGCGAATGGGGTCACTGGTGCGACCTCTTCCACGACGATTACGTCATGGACGAACAGCTCGCCGGAAGACTGACCGGCATGGAGACGCTGCGCAGCATCATGGGCGGCTTTCCCCAGGCGTACAAGTCGTTTCAAAACAGCCCAAAGAGCATCATGGTCGATGGCGATCGCGGTGCGGTCGTGTCGCACATTTCGGCGCGCGCGATGAAATACCCGGATGAGGCGATCGAAGCTGAAGCGATGAACTACTTCATTTTCCAGGATGGCAAAATCATCTACATGGCGAACTTCCATGACTCCAAGCCGTTTGAGCCTTTCCTGAAGCAACTTTCCGAAGGATAAATTCAGACATGACCGATAGCAGTCACTTTGATTTTATCGTCATCGGTGCGGGGGCGGGTGGGGCGGTCGTCGCCAACCGGCTCAGCGAAAACGCCAATACCACTGTGCTGCATCTGGAAGCCGGGACAGGCGAAATCCCTGAACTGGTGCGCATCACCCAGGCATGGCCCGCGTTGTGGAAGACGCCGATCGACTGGGCGTACACGAGCCCTCCGCAAAAAGCGCTCGATGGGCGTATGATCAACGAGCCGCGCGGCAAAGCTGTCGGCGGATCATCAAATTTCTACATCATGATGCACATTCGCGGGCACGAGAGCGACTTCGACAATTGGGCGTACAATGGCGCGCCTGGCTGGGCATACAAGGATGTGCTGCCCTACTTCAAAAAGTCGGAAAATCAGGAAGACGAGACCAGTCCGGTCGCCGGACACGGCGGCATGATCAGCGTGATCAACGCCAAGAATCACCAGCCGAATCCGAATTCGGCGGTGTTCATCGATGCGTGTGTGGAACTGGGTCACGCGCATACCGACGACTTCAATGGTCCGAATATGATCGGCGCGGGCTGGCACCATCTCAATATCAAGGACGGTCGGCGTCATGGTGTCAACGAAGCCTACATCGAGCCGTTCCAACCCAGCCGCCCCAACTGGACACTGCGCCCCAACGCCCAGGTGACCCGCTTGTTGTTCGAGGGCACCAAATGTATTGGCGTCGAGTATATGCACGACGGTCAGCTCCAGACCGCCCATGTCAATCACGAGGTGATCATCGCTGCGGGTGCGATCGAGTCGCCGCACATTCTGCTCAACTCCGGTGTCGGACCAGCCGAACAACTGACCGCCTGGGATAAACCCGTCGTGGTCGATCTGCCGGGCGTGGGCGAGAATTTCCACAATCATGTACTGACAGGTGTCATCTACGAGACCAAAGAAGCGGTGCCGCCGCCGAATCTGAACATGTCGGAAAGCGCGCTCTTTGCCAAGTCCGATCCGGGCTGGGTCGGACCCGACATTCAGATGGCGTTCATCAGCGCGCCTTTCGATATTATCGTCGGACAGCAGAATCCGAACGGAGTCAGCATTCTCCCCGGTGTGGTGCGTCCGCTGTCGCGCGGATCGATCCGGCTGCAGAGCGCCGACCCACTGGCGTATCCGCTGGTCGATGCCAACTATCTGGGCGTCAAATCCGATGAAGATCGCATGGTCTGGGCGTTCAAGCTGGCGCGTGAGATTTTCCAATCCAGGACGTTCATGGAACATCTGACAGGCGTCGAATTACTGCCCGGTCCGCAGGTGCAGACCGACGACGAGATTCGCGCCTTTATCCGCAGCCGCGCCGACTCGTATCATCACCAGGCTGGCTCGTGCAAGATGGGTCTGGACGCGATGGCAGTGGTTGACCCGGCGTGCAAGGTGCATGGTCTGGACAACGTGCGCGTCGCGGATGCCAGCGTGATGCCGTTTGTACCGTCGGGCAACTGTCATTCAGCGATCATGATGATCGGTGAAAAAGTGTCCGACATGATCAAGCAGCAGCACGGGCTGTAATCGAAGTCAGGCGCCGGAACGACTGCCAACCGTTTCGGCGCCCTTGTGCCTCCCGCCGTAGCGAGCATCGAAGGAGAGTCTATGTCGCTGCAAGGTAAAAAAGTCGCCGTCCTGATCGAGAGTGACTACTACGAGAAGGAAATTTTCTATTACGAGCATCGGTTCCCGGAAGAGGGGATCGAGCTGCATTTCATGAGCCGCCTGTGGGGTCAGCCCTATCTGACCTTCAAGGGACATGAATACCAGGCGCCCTTCGAGTGCCATCGCAGCGTCGAAAACATCTCGGACGAGGAACTGCGCAGTTACAGCGCCATCATCGTGCCGTCGGCGATCGTCAGCGACCGTCTGCGCTACACCGAGGACATCGATAAGCTGTCTCCAGCGGTGCAGCTGGTCGAGCGCGCGTTCGCAGAACCGGGTATCCTCAAGGGCATTATCTGTCATGGCATGTGGCTGATCTCACCCGTGCCGCATCTGGTGCGTGGGCGCAACGTCACTGGGCACATCAATCTGTTGGGTGACATTCGCAATATGGGCGCGCATTATACCAACGAGGATGTGACGGTCGATGGCGATCTGGTCACCGGGCGCACCGGTGGGCACTGCCATATGTTCGCGCGCAAAATCATCGACATGCTGCACGAAAAAGAAAACACGGGAGCGGGCTGATGGTCTTCAATCATGTTGGACTGAACTGCAAAGACCCGATAGCGATCGAAAAATTCTACACGCAGTATTTCGGCTTCACCCGTGCCCGTGTGATTCCGCTCGGAGACGACAATCAACTCGTCTTTCTGCGTGGAGCGGGCGACTTTTATCTGGAGCTGTTCAAGTCGGGCGATGCCCGTCCGATCGCGGCGCCGGAAAAAGATGGGTATAGTTTCACGGGTCCTCGTCACATCGCCTTCAAGGTGGATGATGTGAACGCGGTGATCGCCGCGATGGGCGATGCCGCTGTCGTCACATTAGGTCCGCTCGACTTTGGCGCCTTCATCCCCGGCTGGATGACGGTCTGGGTGTCCGACCCGGAAGGCAATATCGTCGAGATCAGTCAGGGCTACACCGATCAGGAGAATCCGCCGCCGCTGGCATAAACAGTGGTTTCATCGACCTTTCGCCGCATTCACACGACCAGAATTGAAGGGGCACAGGAAAACGTGAACAACCTCGACTTTACATTCTCCGATATGATCGCAGGGTACGTCTCACATTTCGACCGCAGTGAGCGCACCGTGCAGCTGACCACCTCCGACGGGCGCCAGTTCAAGGGCGAGATCACCGAGACCGCTTATGCGCGCATTTCGCATAATCTGGGCGAAGGCTATATGGACGCCACCGGACGACTGGCGGAGCTGCTGTCGCCGGGACAGTTCGTCTATTCCTACGGTATCTTCTACCCGGAGCAGACGAACAAATTCGAGATCAAGTGGATGGTGTTCCCCGGTACGGGCGCGGCAGTCTATCGCCATGAAGAGCCAGATTGGTGGGTGAAGCAGGTAGACAGCATCGCCAATTCGTACCTGCACTGGCAGTTCAACTGGCCGACCGAAAAAATCAACTATCGCAACTACCGCACCTTCCTGCATCTGGGGGGCGGCAAGCGCGGTGACTTTTTGCAGGAGACCGACACGATCTCGCGCCTGGTCTATGGGTTCGCCTCGGCGTTCATGATGACAGGCAAGGATCAGTATCTCGAAGCGGCGGAACTCGGCACCGAGTATCTGCGCGAACACATGCGTTTCTACGACATGGACGAAGACCTGGTCTACTGGTATCACGGCATCCAGGTCAACGGCGAGCAGGAACAAAAGCTGCTGACATCGGAATTCGGTGACGACTTCGACTCGATCCCGGCATACGAGCAGATTTACGCGCTGGCGGGCCCGATCCAGACCTACCGCGCGACCGGCGACCAGCGCATCTACAGCGACGCCGAAAAGACGGTCTCGCTGTTCGACAAGTATTACATCGACAAGGAATTGGGCGGCTATTTCTCGCACGTCGATCCGATCAGCCTCGACCCGCGTGCTGAATCGCTCGGCGCGAATCGCGCCCGTAAAAACTGGAACTCGGTCGGCGATCATGCTCCGGCGTTCCTGATCAACCTGTATCTGGCGACCGGCGAACAGCGCTACGCCGATATGCTCGAATACTGCTTCGACATGATAACCAAGTATTTCCCGGACTACGAGAACAGCCCCTTCGTGCAGGAGAAATTCCACGAGGATTGGTCGAAAGACCAGACATGGGGCTGGCAGCAGAATCGTGGCGTCGTCGGTCACAACATGAAGATCGCCTGGAATCTGACGCGCATGGTGTCGCTGAAGAGCAAGCCGGAATACGTCGAATTCAGCAAGCAGATCGCCGAAGTCATGCCCGGCATCGGGCGCGACCTGCAGCGCGGCGGCTGGTACGACGTAATGGAGCGCGTGGTCGCACCGGGTGAAAAATTCCACCGCTACGTCTGGCACGATCGTAAAGCCTGGTGGCAGCAGGAACAGGCGATCCTCGCCTACCTGATCATGTACGGCGTGTACAAGGACGAGGAATACAAGCGTCACGGGCGCGAAGCGGCTGCTTACTACAACGCCTTCTTCCCCGATCACGACGATGGCGGCGTGTATTTCAATACGCTGGCGAATGGTCTGCCGTACCTGCTCGGCAATGAGCGTCTGAAGGGCAGCCACTCGATGAGCGGCTACCACTCGACCGAGCTGTGCTATCTGTCAGCAATCTACCAGAATCTGTTGATCAGCAAAGTCGGCATGGATTTTTATTTCAAGCCGCTGGTCAACGGCTTCCCGGACGGCAAGCTGCGCGTGTCGCCGGATATTCTGCCGAAGGGATCGATCCGGATCGGATCGGTCGAGATCGACGGACAGCCGTACACCGATTTCGACGCCGACGGCTTGATCGTCAATCTGCCCAAGCTGGATCACCGCGTCAAGATCAAGGTACACATCGAGGCAGTCAAGTAAGTCAGTGGCACTGTTGGACGGGGCAGGGCACGCCATGCCCCGTCCAACAGCGCCGTCGTTTTTTCGGGGTTTGGCACGCCAAACCCCACCGCATCTCGATCAATCGCAAAGGCGAGCGCAGATGAACGTCAACGTCACTCAAGAATCGAATTATACCCTGCTCCAGGCCAGCGGCGACGTTGACGGCGCCACCGCCCCGACGCTGCAAGAGGCGGTACTGGACGCAGCCGAGCCTGGCTGCCGTCTGCTGCTGGACATGAGCGAAGTGACCTATATGTCGTCGGCAGGGCTGCGCATCATGCTGCTGCTGTATCGGCAGATCACTGCTGGTAAGGGCAAGGCGATCCTGGTGGGTCTGTCGGAAGACCTGCAGGATACCATGTCCGCGACGGGCTTTCTCAAGTTTTTCACCCTGGCGGACGATATCGCCGGGGGCGTGATCGCTCTGGATGCGTCGTAACCTCACATTCTGATCGAAAGGAAAAACGACGCGATGGCGATGGATCAACGCATCGATGGTTACCCAACCCATGAATACGAGGGCTATCCGCTGCGCCCTGGTAAACCACTGCCGTTCGGCGCCAGCATCGTGCCGGGCGGGATCAATTTCTCGATTTATTCCAGCGCTGCCACTTCCTGCACACTGGTGTTGTTCAACAAGCGTGAAAAGGCGCCCTTCGTCGAGATTCCCTTTTTCGAGGAGTTTCGCATCGGTGATGTGTTCGCCATGACGGTGTTCGGTCTCAATTGGGAAGAGATCGAATATGGCTATCGTATGGATGGTCCGTTCGACCCGGAGCAGGGGCACCGCTTCGACAAGACGAAAATCCTCATGGATCCGTATGCGCGCGTGATCGGCGGGCGTGAGGTGTGGGGTGTGGTGCCCGACTGGAACGATCCCTATCAGCACCGGGCGCGTCTCGTCCTGGACGACTTCGATTGGGAACACGACAAGCCGTTGGAGACCCCGACCGAAGACCTGGTGATCTACGAAATGCACGTCCGCAGCTTCACCGCTCACGAGTCGTCGGGCGTGAGCAAACGGGCACGCGGGACGTTCGCCGGGATCATCGACAAAATTCCGTATCTGCAGGCGCTCGGCGTCAACTGTGTCGAGCTGCTGCCTGTGTACGAGTTCGACGAATTCGAGAACAGCCGGATCAATCAGCAAACGGGCGAAACGCTCTACAATTATTGGGGCTACAGTACGCTCGGCTTTTTCGCCCCTAAGGCTGGATTCGCCGCGACCGGCAAGTTCAATATGCAGGTAGACGAGTTCAAAAATCTGGTCAAGCAGCTCCATGCCGCCGGGATCGAGGTCATGCTCGATGTGGTGTTCAATCACACCGCAGAAGGCAATGAACGCGGACCCTACATCTCGTTTCGCGGGCTGGACAACAAAATCTACTACATGCTGACTCCAGAAGGCTACTACTTCAACTTCAGCGGCACGGGCAACACGCTCAACTGCAATAATCCGATTGTGCGCGGCATGGTGCTGGACTGCCTGCGCTACTGGGCAGCGGAGTACCACATCGACGGGTTCCGCTTTGACCTGGCGTCGATTCTCGGACGCGCCCCCAACGGCGCGCCGTTGAGCAATCCGCCGCTGCTGGAGCAGCTGGCGTATGATCCGATCCTGGCGCACTGCAAGCTGGTCGCTGAGGCATGGGACGCGGGCGGTCTGTATCAGGTCGGTTCGTTCCCGGCGTATAACCGTTGGGCAGAATGGAACGGCAAGTACCGTGACGGCGTGCGCAAGTTCGTCAAAGGCGAGCCAGGCATGGTCGGGGACATCGCGCAGCGCATCCAGGGATCACCCGATCTCTACGCTTCGCGCGGACCCACCGCCTCGATCAACTTCATCACCGCGCACGACGGGTTCACGCTGATCGATCTGGTCTCGTACAACGACAAGCACAACGAGGCGAACGGGGAAAACGGTGGCGATGGTGCCAACGACAACAACAGCTGGAACTGTGGCTGGGAAGGGCAGACCGAGGACGCTGGAATCAATGCGCTGCGTCGCCAGCAGGTCAAGAATTTTGCCGCGCTGATGATGGTCAGCCAGGGGATTCCCATGATCCTCATGGGCGACGAGGTTGGGCGCACCCAGTACGGCAACAACAATACCTACTGCCACGACAACGAGCTGAACTGGTTCGACTGGCGTCAGACCGAGACCGATGCCGATTTGCTCCGTTTCTTTCAGCGGATCGTGGCATTCCGCCGCGCACATCCGATCCTGCGCAACCGTTATTTTCTCTCGCACCGCGATTACCTCGGTCTGGGCGCGCCAGACATCAGCTTTCACGGCACACAGCCAGGATCGCCGGATTGGTCGGACGGCAGCAGAACACTGGCGTTCATGCTGAACGGCGATTATGCTAGAGGAGGTTCGCTGCGTGACGATTACATCTACGTGGCGATGAATATGCACTGGGATACAGTCGGATTCACCCCACCCGAGCTGCCTGATGGGCTGCGCTGGCACGTCACCGCCAACACCGGCGTGCCGTCTCCGCACGACATCTGGGATCCGGGTAGTGAACCCGTCCTGAGCGATCGTTCGGTCTTGTTGGGCGGTCGTTCGGTGGTGATTCTGGTCGGTCGGTGAGATCGATGAAATCCGCTTCATTTAACAGGTGCATGGGCTTCTAAAGGGAGAATCAACATGGCGTTCGATGCCAAGCTCGAAATTCAGAACGATGTCGCTACCATTACGCTGACCGGAGAACTGGACGCCAGCGTCGCCGGCGATTTCCGCAACAAGATCGAAGAAGCAGCCGCGCAAAAAGTCACTCGTCTCGTGCTGATGCTGGACGGACTGGAATATATGTCGTCGGCGGGCTTGCGCACGCTGGTGTTCGCTAAACAAAAGATGGGTCAGAGCGTACAGATTTACGTCATCGGTGCCAGTGAAGCGGTGTCCGAGCCGATCCATCAGACCGGATTTCATTACAGCGTGATCATGATGGACACCTACCAGCCCGACGGAACCGGCACAACCACCAATCCGTCCGACCCGGTCTAGGGCGACTCCGCAGATATTCGCTGTCGCATTTGCACCATGCGCTGCACGGGTCACTCCGTGCAGCGCGGTCACAATCCGCGATCGAAACCAACCAGGGTAGCCAAATGACCGAGCCAGTCGTCAACAGCCTCACAGTGACCGGAAATGCCGAACAACTCGGCACCTCATTGCAAGCGCTGCGCGATTTTGTCGTCGATGCCTCAGCGCGTGCCGGCTTGGAAAAACAGTCCGCCAGCCGCCTGCGCCTGGCGGTGGATGAGGTGGCAACCAATATTATCCTTTATGGATACCGCGACTCACAGCGAAAAGGGGACGTCATGATCGAGTCGGCGCTCACCAGCGAATGGTTGCGCGTCAGCCTGATCGATCAGGCGGTTGCGTTCAATCCGCTGGATGATCACACCATGCCCTCAGCCGACGAACTCAACGATCCACTGGAAGAACGCGACATCGGTGGGTTGGGGATTTATCTGGTGATTCGCAATGTCGATGAATTCAAGTATGAATATCTCGATGGAAAGAATTACAATCACTTTATCATGAAGCGTAAAAATGCGCAGTGATGCGCTCGTGTTGATGAGTGAGAAGGACAGATTATGACGGAGCGGGTCGATCGCCTGCTGGTTGTCGATGACAATGACGCCAATCGTGACGCCTACGCGCGTCATTTCTTGAACCTGGGATACTCCGTCGATACCGCCGCCGATGGTCTCGAAGCCTGGCGGCGCCTCAACGAAGGCACGGAAAGCTACGCACTGCTGCTGATGGGCGTCAACCTGCCCGGCATGACGGGTGAGCAGTTGTTGGCGGCGATGAAGGCGGATGCCCGTCTGGAGTCCATTCCTGTCCTGATCGTGTCGTCGGTCGCCAACGTGGAGATCGTCAGCCGCATGATCGAGATGGGCGCGGACGATTACGTGCAGGAGCCGACCACGCCGGAAATACTCGATCTGCGTGTGCGGATAGTGATGCAAAAGAAGCAGCTCCAAATCAACGAACTCGCCCACGTCAGCCGCGTCGAGCGGTTGGCAGAGCTGATGGAAAAAGTAATCCTGCCGATGGGCGTGGCGCTGTCCAGCGAGGTCGATTTTGATCTGCTGCTGGAGCGCATCGTCAATGAGGCGCGTTCGATCTGTCGCGCGGACGCCGGGACGGTCTACATCCGCACCAACGACAACACGCTGAGGTTCGCCATCGTCATCACCGAGTCGCTGGGTATCCATCTGGGCGGTTCGTCTGGGCAGATCGTCAACTTTGCGCCGCTGCCGCTTTTCGACCGCGCCACCGGGCTGCCCAACCATCACAATGTGGCGACCTATGTCAGCCATGTCGCCAAGTCGATCAATATCCCCGATGTCTATGAGGCGGAGGGGTTCGACTTTTCCGCGACAAAGGTATTCGACAAGCAGAACAATTACCGCTCGGTTTCCAGCCTGACGGTGCCGCTCAAGGACAACACCGGGGCAGTCATCGGCGTGCTGCAACTGTTGAATGCCAAGGACGCCAACGACCTGATCGTACCTTTCGACGAGTTTTATCGGCTGGTCGTCGAGTCGCTGTCCTCACAGGCAGCCGTCGTCCTCAACAATCATCTGCTGGTGCAACACCGCCAGAAGATGGTCAAGATCGAGAACGATATCCAGATCGCGCGCAAGATTCAGCTCAACTTTCTGCCCAATCCCGAGACACTGCCCAAGATACCGGGATGGGAATTAGGTGGACGCTTTCAGCCCGCGCGCGATGTCGCTGGCGATTTCTACGATTACTTCATGATGATGAACGATCGCCGCCTGGGTATCATCATCGCGGATGTGTGCGACAAGGGCGTCGGCGCGGCGCTGTTCATGTCGCTGACGCGCAGTCTGCTGCGCGCGTTTGCGATGCAGGCGCACAACGTCAATTGGGCGGAGTCGCTGTTTGAAATGCAGGACCCACGCGCCACGCTGCGCAGCATCGGCGGCAAGCTGGCGATTCGCGCCAACGCCCTCAAGACGGCGGTGGTGAACACCAACGAATACATCACCGAGCATCATCTCGATCTGAATATGTTCGCCACGATGTTTTTCGGGATGCTTGATCCAGTCAGCGGATCGCTGGTGTACATTAACGGCGGACACCCGCCACCCATGATCATCGCGCCGGACGGCACCATCAAGGCACGTCTGGAGCCAACGGGACCCGCAGTCGGTATGTTCCCCGGCGCCGACTTTGAACTGGCGGAGGCGAAGGTCGAGCCAGGTGACATTTTCTTCGCCTTTACCGATGGCGTCACCGACGCGCGCAATCCGGCGGGCAAGCTGTTCAAGGAGGCGAACCTGATCCAGTTGATCGTGCCGCCGCTCACTGGCGCGGTCGATCTGCTCAATCGCGTGGACAGTGCGTTGTACAACTACATCAGCGATGCAGTACAGTTCGACGACATCACGATGGTGGCGACTCGCTTCCTGCCGCCTGAAGAACGCGGCGATCAAGTCAACAGCGGGTTGGAAAAGCTGGCAGAAAACCCTTCGTAAGCCGATTTGCCGGGGCTTGGCACGCCAAGCCCCTACCAGGGCAGCACGTACAGCGTCGATAAGAAACGCACGCTGAAACCGAGCTGCTCGTAAAGATGCAGCGCCGGGCTTCCAACCGTCGCCTGCAACGTGACAAAGGCGTCGCCATGCCGCCGTGATCGCGCGATCAGGTCGATCAGCATGGCGCGGGCGACCCCGGCCTGACGAAATGCGGGGAGCACACCGACGTTGTAGATGCCCGCCGCTCCATGTACCCGGTAGAGGCTGGCGGCACCGCACGGCGTGCCGTCCTCGGCGACTGCCAGCAGATGCAGCACCTCCACCCGATCCGAGTCATTGCTGTCGTGCCACTGCGTCCAGCCGATCAGCTCTTCGGCGTCGTCGGGTGCGAAACAGACATGATAGATATTCTCGACCTCCGCCAAGTCCGCGCTGCTGCTCGCCGCCACGATCGTCACGGGCTGCTGTGAGCGCACGCCCGACTCGATCGCTCCCTGCCCATCGTGAGTGGTGTCGCGCACCAGCCACGCCATGTCGGCAATCTGGCGGAATCCGCGCTCGATCAGGCGCGCCGAGAAGTCGCCCGGCTGCGTGTCGTGGGTGAGGTCAAAGGCGGGGGAACGTCCGTGTGCGCGGGCGAACGCCGATACGCGGTCGATCAGGGCGCCGCTGTCCGCTGACGTTGTATTCACACGGCTGGCGTAGTTCCAATACGGACTGCGAATCCCACGCGCTAACGCATACACCGCGCCGTCCAGATCGACCGTGCGCTCGACAAAACAGCCGCGCTGGAGCGTCAAATGCAGCATGGTCAGGCGCTCGATTTCCGCCGCATCCCGATTGACAGCGGCGCCGACGGCATGATCTGTTGAAGCAGATGCGGAAGGGGTAACCGAATCGATAACTCGTCCCACAGCCGCCAGGGCGGGGGTGTTCGCATCGATCGCCTGGCGCAGCCGTTGTGCCAGCACATGCACATGGGGCGCATTCATCATATTGGCATGACTGCCTGGAACATCGACGAAGGCTGTATTCGGCGCCAGTTTTCGCCAGGCGTACTGAGACGTGGATAGGATCGGATCGCGTTCTTCAGCGCGAAACAGGGTTACATGCCCGGCGTAGGGCTGCGGGACATACTGCTGCGCCGCCAGCAGACAGGCTTTCTTGACGCTGCGCAAATGGGGTGGCAAGATGCTGTCGGGTAGTTCGAGACTGACCTGCCGCCGATATTGCCGCCGCCAATTGGAAAGCTGGTGCCGTTCTGCCAGCTTGCTCAACCGTTTTCTCACATAGCGCACTTTGTGCGCTGTGGGCAGCCGAAACAAGGCACGCAGGTGCAGTCGCGCCCGCGCCGCGCCATCTGTCACCCGTGTGAGCAGCCCGTGCAGCGGCGGTGTCTTCACATTGTAAAGAAACGAGTCGAACAGCGCGACCAGCACAACTGTCTCGCCCGATGCGGTAAGCTGGCGTGCCATCTCGTAAGCGATCACGCCGCCAAACGACTGTCCCCCTAGATAATACGGACCATGCGGCTGCACAGTCTGTATTTCTGTAATGTAGAGCGCCGCCATATCTTCGACGCGGGTGTGCGCGCGCTGATTCCCGTCAAGGCCGCGCGCTTGCAGTCCGTACAGCGGTTGGTCATCGCCCAGGGTGGCGGATAACGGTTGAAATGCGACGATATTGCCGCCGATCCCATGCACGCAGAAAAAAGTCGGACGACTGCCGTGTGTCTGGATCGGGACGAGTGACGACCAGCCTGTTATGGTGGCGGAGTCAAGTGCAGGTGAGTCGGGGGAGGCTATGGCGGTCGGGGTGATCAGCAGCCCCAGTTTTTCGATCGTGTTGTGACGGTACAGGCTGGAAAGCGCCAGCCTTTGACCGAATTCTGCTTCGACGCGGGTCATCAGGCGTGCAGCGTGCAGCGAATTGCCGCCGACCGCGAAAAAATCGTCGTGTATGCTGAAGCTGTTGGCTGGATTACTCGGCAGAATCTCCACCCATAATGCCGCGAGACGGCTTTCGGTCCCCGTGCGCGGACGGGTGAATTCCTCGGATCGGGGTGGCGGCGGGGGCAGCGCGCGCCGATCGAGCTTGCCATTGGCGTTCAACGGCAGCGCGTCCAGCGTGACGAATACCGTCGGGATCAGGTGCGGCGGCAGCATGTCGAGCAGTCGTTCGCGCAGGCGCTCAATGCGATCGCTTTGATCGGACATCGCGCGGTCTGTCCAGACGATGAAGGCGGCGAGATATTTATCGTCGCCGTCTCTCAGCCGCGACTGCACGTTCACCGCTGCATCCTGTATCTCAGGCAGCCGATACAGCGCGGCTTCGACCTCACCGATCTCGATACGCACGCCGCGTATTTTCACCTGATCATCGGCACGTCCGAGGAAAGCGTAGCCGTCGGGGGTCAGGCGTGCCAGATCGCCCGTGCGATACAGGCGCGCGCCCGGCACGTCGCTGTAGGGGTCGGGGATGAAACGTTCGGCGGTCAGGTCAGGACGGTTGCGGTAGCCGCGCGCGACCTGGATGCCACCCAGATACAGCTCTCCGATCTCGCCCTCGGCTGTGGGCTGCTGCGACTCGTCGAGCAGGTATACCTGCACATTGCGGATTGGGAATCCTATCGACGGGGGAGGCTGATCCTGTTCGCCAGGACGGACTTGAGGCACGTCGTACCAGGTCGCTTCAACCGTGTTTTCAGTCGGACCGTAGCAGTTGACATAGCGGAAGGGCGCGCCCGCCGGTGCGCCCCGGTGCATCTTGTCGCCGCCAACCGCGACAAAGCGCAGCGTACACCCCGCCCACTGTTCGGCTTCGCCAATTGGGAAGAATGCTTCGGTGAACATCGGCACCGAGCCGAGAATGGTGATCCGATTTCGCACCATCCAGCGGTACAGAGAAATACCATCGGCGCGCACATCGTCGTCTGCGATATGGATGCTGGCACCCCACGACAACGGATAAAAAATTTCGAAGATCAGGCTGTCGAACGTCGGATTGGCGGCTTGCAGCACGCGATCGTTTGGTGTCAGAGGATGAGAGTAACCGTACCAATCGACCACGCTGCACAGGCTGCGTCGTTCGATTTCGACACCTTTGGGCGCACCAGTAGACCCGGACGTATACATTACATAGGCAAGATGATCGAGTGATACCGCCACAGTGGGATTATCGATGTTTTCCCCGTGTCCGGTGTCGAAATCGAGCAGGGTGAACGTGGCAGCGTCCATCGACGCTACCGCCTGTTCGATCACGGGACGGGTGAGCGAGTCTGCCAGGACCACGCCTGATCCTGACTCGCGCATGAGAAAGGCGAGTCGTTCTGGCGGATAATCCAACCCCAGAGGCAGCACCGCCCCGCCCGCTTTGTGAATCGCCAGCCAGCCCAGGATCAATTCTGGTGTGCGTCGCGCGCTGAGGCTCACGAGCACCTCTGGCTGCACGCCACACACGATCAGCGCATGGGCAAGCTGATTGGAGCGGCTATTCAGCGCGCCATACGTCCACGCCACGCTGTTATGAACGACGGCGATGGCGTCCGGCGATGCCGCCGCCCATGCTTCAAAACGAGAAAGTGCGTTCACAGACCGGACGTTTTTGCTTTTTCCGCCGTCCATACGTCGTCTCGCGGCGCCAGCCTTGCGCGCGCCGGTTGCTCGATGGCGGCGAAGACCAGCAGAATCAGATACGCCAGGACGACCAGGCTGACTGCCAGAGGAAATGCGGTGCCGAAGCCGCCGCGCAAAATCAGCGCCACGATCGTCGTCGGGATGACCGATGCGAAGCATAAGGCGCCCAGTGCATGTAATCCCTGCGCGAGTGCCCCACCATAGACCGGCTCTTCTTTGAGCGAACGGGGCACGATCAGCGCCGCCAAAATCAGTCCCAGTCCCAAGCCGATCACCAGGGTTTGCTGCCAGATTTCCATACGTGCCCCTTTGAATGCCTAGAACAACGGATAAATGAACGGGGCGGTCGCTGGATTGCTGCTGAGTATGATCAGCAGGATGAACAGCGCCAGCACGAAGATCATCGGGATCAGCCAATACAGACGGCGTTTCCATAAGAACGAGAACAGCTCGCCGAGGACACCAAAGCGGCTCATCAGGTCACGCATGGCACAAACTCCTTTTTTGCGGACGCATCATGATGCGTCCTACAGATCGATCACAGGCAGGGGGATCATTTCTTCTCGACGACATGCGTACCCAGGACGAGGGTGTCGATGTCGCTGTTTTGAAAGGTGTTCCAGGCGTCGCGCGGCGAGGTGACGATCGGCTCGCCGCGCAGATTGAACGAGGTATTCAGCAGCACGGGCACCCCAGTCAACTGTCCGAAGCGCTCGATCAGTCCATAGTAGCGCGGGTTGGTCTGCTTTTCGATAGTCTGCAAACGACCGGTGCCCTGATGACAGACCGCTTGCAGCTCGTCCTGTTTGTCCGCTTTGATCGGACTGACCATCAGCATGTAACGCGGCGCCTCGTGCTGTGCCACTTCGGGATAGTCGAAATACTCGGTCGCGCGGTCACGCAGGATCACCGGCGCAAAGGGGCGGAACGGCTCGCGGAATTTTATCTTGGTATTGACGACTTCTTTCATGGCTTCGGAGCGCGGATCAGCCAGAATGCTGCGATTACCGAGTGCGCGCGGACCCCATTCGAAGCGACCCTGGAAGAAGCCAATCACTTTCTTGCGCGTGAGCGACTCGGCGAGATGGTCGAGCATCGTGTCTTCGCGGTCGCTGTAATCGGTGTAAGTCGCGCCGCGCTCATCCAGAAAGGCGCGAATGCTGCCGTCGGAGTAGCTTTCACCCCAGTAAGCATCCGGCATGACCCACCCGCGCGGCTTGCCCAACACCAGATGGTATGCCCACAGCGCCGCGCCCAGCGCCCCCCCATCGTCCCCGGCTGCGGGCTGGATGTAAATCTCGTCGAAGGGCGTCTCTTTCAGGATACGGTAGTTCGCCTTCGTATTGAGCGCGACCCCACCTGCCATGACCAGCTTTGCCTTACCCGTCTCGCGGTGCAGCACGTTGGCGATGGCGATCAAGGCGTCTTCGGTGACGCGCTGAATACTGGCGGCGATGTCGGCATAGCGCTGATTTTCCGCCATTGCCGCGCTTTCGCCGGCGCGTTCGGGGTTGGTCGCCATGGTGAAGAAGTCGCCTTCAGCAGGTCGGGACGCGCCAAACAGCTCGACGAATTTATCGTTGTAGCTGGACTGGGTCGAGTAGTGATAGCTGAAATAGTCCATGTTCAGCGCGAAACTGCCGTCAGCAGGATCGAGCGTGAACAACTTAGCGATCCTGTCGGCATAACGGGGTTCGCCGTAGGGCGCCATCCCCATGACCTTGTATTCGCCGTTGTTGACGCGGAATCCCAGATAGGCGGTGAACGCCGAATACAGTAAGCCGAGGCTGTGCGGAAAACGCTGTTCGCGGTGCAGCGTCAGCCGATTCTGCCCGCCCGCCGCATCCCCGACCCAGACCGACTCGGCGGTGCCCATCGTCGTGGTCGTCCACTCTCCGACCCCATCGACCGTGAGGACAGCGGCATCGCGAAACGGACTGGCAAAAAAGGCGCTGGCGGCATGGCTCATGTGGTGGTCGCAAAACAGGATGCGATCGGCTTTGAGTCCCAGCTCCTGCATGATGATGCTCTTGACCCACAGCTTGTCTTTGAGCCAGCTGGTCATGGCGTCGCGCCACACGTCGGCAGAGCGGGGGAAGGTGTTCAATGTGGTCAGCAGGATGCGCTCGAACTTGACTAGCGGCTTTTCATAAAAGACGACGTAATCGAGATCGCCGGCTTTCAATCCAGCCTGGCGCAGACAAAAGGCGATCGCCTTTTTAGGAAAGCTGTTGTCGTGCTTCTGACGCGAAAAACGCTCTTCCATCGAGGCGGCGATCAGCTCACCCTGGTCGCCGATCAGCGCGGCGGCGGAGTCATGATAAAAACAGGACAGACCGAGGATTGCCATAAGGTTAGCCCTGTTCCCGTGCTTCTTCGAGCGAAATCCCAACGGCGGGACGGTCGAGCCATACCGGACGGCGGTTCTCTTCACGTCGGATGCGCATCGGATCGCTCAACAGCCGCGACCCAATGCCGAACGGCACGAGGACGGTGAAGTAGAACAATGTGACGATGACACGTCCTTGCAGGTCACCCAGTATCCCGGTGATGATGCCGAAGCGTGCCCATGCCAGGCGCGTGATTTCATTCAAGAGAAACCTCCAGATGCGATGTACACATGATTCTAGGCTATATAACGCGGTTTCTCAAGAAAAGAAAAGACGATGCAGTCTTTCCCCGACAAGGGCGTGAAAAGCCGCCGATGGATGCCCGTCGCGCACCGACACCACCCGATCACGCGGCGCCCACGCCTCGGCATCGTCGAACAGCTTCAGAATATCATTGTACCCTCTGTCAGTGAATACCTGCGCCACCCGATCGACGTAGGGGATACTGCCGACTGGATCGAGCATATTGGGGAAGATCACCATGATCAGGCGCGCGCCCAGCGCCTCGACCTGATCGATATAGGCGTCGATGGCGCGGACATGCTGTTCCCAGACGACATAATTGTCGTAGGCGGCATAATGCAGGCGCCAATAGCTGCCGCCGTCGCTGTTGACACGGGTGTGAATGAAATCAGCCAGGTAGAGCTGCCGGGTGAGCGGCGGCACCGATGCCTCTGGCAGTGGCAGACCCAGACTGAGCAGCGCGTCGTCGATGTCGTTGAGGAAATATTGCATGAGCACGATGTCGGGCGTAAAAGCATTGAAGGCTGCCAGAGTTTGCGCCTGCTGGCGAGTCGATGTGCCTGATATGGCGATATTGGCGACGGCATAGTCGCTGCCCAGGCGACGCGCGAGCTGGTCTCCAAAGCGTTGGTCGGGATCGTCGATCCCCCAGCCAGCGGCGAACGAGTCGCCGGTGATCACGACCGTAGTCTTGTCCTGCCACTCATCCGGATGCCACTCCTGATCACGAAAACCAGCGCTGTTCAGCGACCAATGACGCATAATCCAATTGAGCGAGGTCAATTTGCCGGCGCTGTCGGCGTAGCAGCAGCGCAGTCCGATCTCGATCGCGCTCAGGGCGATGCCGATGCCGATCGTCACCATCAGCGCCGCCGCCGCGATGCGCCGCACACACGCCATCATCAGCGCACCCCGAAAAATTGCGCAGCGATCGTCTCGCCGACATAGCTGTGAAAGGCGGCGCTCGGATGCGAGTCGCGTGTCGAGACCATGCGCGCCTGCGGAGTCCATGCCGCCGCCGCGTCGAACAATTTCAGGATGTCGGTGTGTCCGCGCGCCTCGAACACCTGCGCCACTCGATCAACGTAGGCGACGCTGCGCACCGGGTCGAGCATATTCGGGAAGATGACCACGATCAGCCGCGCGCCGACCGCCTCGACGCGATCGATATAGGCGTCGATCTCGGCACGGTGCGCCTCCCATAACGGCGCACTGTCATAGGCGGCATAATTGTCCGCCCACCAATCACGGTTGTAATCGGGATCGATCAGCCGCCCGATCAGGCGGTTGTACAGGAAATTCAGGAAATAGGAGTCGGTCGCCCAGGCAGGGGCAGGGCGAGCCTGGGGCAAGACCCCTTGCGCCAGCATGGTGTAATTGATGTCGTTGAGAAAATACTGCATGATGACCACGTCTGGCGCATCGAGCGGGTAGGCGCGCAGCCGTTCAAGCTGTTCTGGCGTCGATGTGCCGTACACACCTAAGTTGATGACGGCAACCTCATCGCCAAGTCGTGCCGCCAGCACGTCGGGATAGCGGTCGGCAGGATCGTCTGTACCCCACCCTGCTGTGAACGAGTCGCCTGTGACCAGCACGGTCGTCTTGTCCGCGTAATCTTCTGAAGTCCACTCACGGTCACGGTAGCCGAGACTGTTCGTCCGCCAATAGCGGTCGAGCCAATTCACGGTTGCCAGGGTAACGGTGTTTTCGGATTGAGCAAAGGCGAATCGAAAATAGGCTTCCGCGCCGAGATAGAGCAGGATGACAGTGGCATACGTGACCAGCAGACCGGACGCGATCGAGCGCAGCGCCCTGATTTGCCGCTGTCGTACCAGCGCGATCAGCAGGGCGCCTATCCCCACCGTGATCACGACGATGGGAATCATGATGCGCGTTCTAAGCGCAGGATGGCGCCTTTGAAATCGACCATGTACAGTTCTCCCGCCTGGTCTTCACCAAAAGAACTGACGATCCGTCCGGTCTCGATGAATGGCTGGACACGCCAGTCCCCCGTCGCGCCGCGCACGATCGACCAGGTGCGCCCCGTACAGTAGTCGCCGAAAAAATAGACGCCGTTCAGATCGGGCAGCGCGGCGCCACGATAGACGTACCCACCCGTGACAGAGCAGCCGATCATATGCGGGTATTCCGCAATGGGCGGAGTGATAGCGAGACGCATTTCTGGCGTGGCGCGGTAGGGCGTGTTCGCCTCGTACCAGTACCAGCCGTAATTGACCCCGCCGGGGCTGTCCGCTGCCTCGAAATTGACCTCTTCAAACGACTCTTGTCCGACATCGCCGATGAAGAGATCGGCCGTCGCACGGTCGAAGCTGAAACGCCAGGGATTGCGCAAGCCAGATGACCAGATTTCTGGCTGCGCGCCGTCGCGCGTGACGAATGGATTGTCGGCGGGGACAGCGTACATGCGGTCGCCCTCGGTGCGATCCACGTCGATACGCAGTATTTTGCCGAGCAAACTGCTCAGGTCCTGCGCATATGCACCCGGATCGTCTCCGAGCGAACCCCCGTCGCCGGTGCCGATATAGAGCGTGCCGTCATCGCCAAAGGTGATATGCCCGGCGTTGTGATCGTAATACGGCTGCGGAATGTGCATGATCTCTACGCGGCTGTCCGCGTCGGCGCGATTGGGATCGTCGGCGCTGAGGGTGTAACGCGCGAGGCGCTTATCGCCAATTTCATCGGTGTGACTGATGAAGAAAAAGCCGTTATTCGCGTAGTCAGGGTGAAATGCCAGACCCAGGAGTCCACGCTCGCTGTAGCCGCCCTGAAACACGTCCTCGGTCAGACGGTCGCTGATGTCCAAAAACGGATCGAATAAAATTTCTCCGTCCTGTACTACCAGTATGTAGCCCGTCTGCTCGACCACGAACAGGCGTCCACTGCTATCCCCGGCGTGGGTGATGTAGACAGGATTATCGAAACCTGACACGACTTCCGTCCACACGTAGTCGGTGCCGACGGGTGGCTGCGGCGATTGCGCCGATGTGACTCCAATGACTGTGGCGATCATGACGAGCGTTGTTAGAAAGCGGATTGTCGCAAGGTTCACAAAAAGAGTCCTTGAGCTATTGCGCGGGGGTGGGAATAAAACGGATGGCATCGACCGCGATCGCCAATCTGCGTTGATCGCCGCCGCCAGAGTCTGCTGGGATGATCCAGTCGTCGTAGGTGATTGTCAGCGTGCTGTGCACACCATCCCCGATGCGATCGGCGCCGACGACGAAGCGATAGGAGCGCAGTGAGTCTACTGTCACCAGGGCGCTTTCGTCCAGAGTCGTCCCGTTGACGCTGACCGTGAGGACGCGCGGCGTGGCATAAGCCTGTGCGATGATCTCGATCGTATAGGCACCAGGCGGCAGATCGATGTAGACCTCCGCTGTCGGTCGATCGCCTGCCCATCGCAGCGTCGTGCCGAAGATATCCTCAGCGTAATGCCAGCCCCATCCTAAATGACGCACATCGTCGGCAGCTCCGACATCGACCGAATAAGTGCCATCAGCTTCAGAAGGGGGCGTGCGCGGCGGGCAGCCATCGGGATGCCAGGTCGTGCGGTAGACGACCGCATCTCCCTCGACTGCGAACGGACAGACAAGATCGTCGAGCTGGTTGAAAAAGCCGATGATCTCCTGTACGGCGGGTGCCTGCACGCCGATCAAATCGCGGTGCATCACGAAGTAGCCGATCTGCCAGGCGTCGATGCGCTCGCGCATCTGTGCTGCGACAGCTTCCGGTTCCAGATAGCGCCGCTGACCAAGCCAACTGAGCATCGGATCGCCCGTCTCCAGGTAGTAGAAATGTTCCAGCGGGGCGCGGCTGATGAAGCCGTTGACGATGCGCTTGCGATGGTCGAGCGTATACCACTGGAGCTGTGTGGCGCGCGGATCGCCAAAGATGACCTCACCGGAGGCGGCGCCTGTTGGAATCTCGATGATGACCTGATCGTCATAAAGAGTCCCGGTTTCGGCGCCGATGGTGTCGTAAAAAGCGTACTGGGGTGGCAGCGGCGCCAGCGGTGCCGACTCGAAAAAACGCACGTCGATTGCCAGCAGCAGCAGCGCCGCCGTGACGATCCAGCCGCGCGCCGCCCGCGATCGCGTCAAAAATGGGGTGAATGCGAGTGCTGCGAAGGTCAGCCCGGCAATGATGGCGATCGGCGCCAGGCGCCAGGGCATCCGAAACATACCGTCGGTTTGCGCGTGCAGCAGACGAAAGGGCAGGGGGATCGTCTGACCCGCGATCGTCAGCGTCGGACCGAGCGCGAAGATCAGCGGCGGCAGCATCAGCGCCAACCAGAACCAGCGGCGATCGTGCGCACGGGCGCGCAGCCCGATCACGACTGCCCCGATCACAATCAGCGTGATCCAGGCACCGATCGACGGCTGTGCCCATTCCCACCATGTCTCGTTCATACGCAAAAAGCCGTCGGGGATGGGAATGCCGGGGCGGTCTTCGACGGTGCCGGGTGCCAGTGTCCCCTCGAAGGTCAGCATGTGTGGCAGCGGACCCGCGAACCACAGCAGCGCCCCGCCGACGATTACGCCGACCAGCCCAACCCCGATCAACAGGATGCGCTGTCGGGCGCGCACCAGGGTGAGCAGACCATATGGCACCAGCAGAAAAGCTGCGAAGATCGGGAATTGCAGATCGGTCAACGCGAGTCCCCACAGCGCCGCGCCAAATCCGACTCCGGCAAAGATTGCGGCGGCGTGCTGGCGACGCTCGACCAGCGCGGCGATCCCGCCCCAGATCAGCAGCAGGGCAGGCAGCCAGAACCAGTCCATTAGATTGATATGGGTGTTGTAGTAGAAGTAACGCAAATTGGGGGCTGCCTGTAGTGCCAGCCCTCCCAACAGCGCAGCAGCAGGCGCCGCGCCTTCACGTCGCAGCAGCGCGAACATCAGCCAGCCGTTGAGCGTGCAGGCGATGACGATGATGAGGTTCATCGCTGCCAGCGTGCCGATCAGCGGCTCGGTCAGCGCCCACAGCGGAAACCAAAAGGCGGTCAGCGCGTGATAACCTAAATTGGTCGTGTAAGGAAACATCGTGAAGTTGGTGGCGTAGACGCTCAAATCGGGCATCGACGGCGCGAAACGCAGCCACCAGAAATTCCAGTGATAGTTGAAATAATCGAATCCGGCGCTGTGAGTGCCAGTCGTGAACAGGATCGGATGCAGGATCAGGAATGCCGTCAGCGCGTAAAACGCGAACGCGGATGGAAACAACCATCGTAAGTGGGGACGACGCGGGTTGGCAGGAGTGATCATGATCATCGCGTTAGTGTATCTGTACCCTCACGCGCATGAAAGTGCGAACAAAAGTGGGTGAGCGGTGGACTTGCGTATAGCGAAAAATGGGGTGATCCCCTAGAGTTGCATGATGTAAGCAGTAGACGTATGAATCTGGAGCGGAAATTTATGAAACGTTTTGCCCTGTTTCGCGCCCTGTTGAGCGCGCCGATCATTGCCACGATCGTCCTGATGGCATTCAGTGCCGCGCCGACGTTCACCGCGCAAGCCTGTCTGCCTTGCAACTGCACCGACATTCGCAGCCATAATTGCTTCGGTCCCTATCACCTGTACACGCCGACACGCGGCGAGTCGTGCGAGATCGACCTGTGGCTGTTCGAGGGCGATCGCGGTCGGCGCTATGTGCGCGTGACCAATAGCGAGCTGGCAAAGCTGCCCGCGAATCCAGAGCAGAATATGCTGGTCAAGGAACGTGGCGTGATCGCGCTGTACAAGCTGACGACGGGCGAGTATCAGGTCAACGTCGGTCCCGACGCGGAGGGCAAGATTTACGTGGTCAATTTCGACGGCTGCCCGGCTGAAAATGTTCGTGAGACCAATTTCCAGGTCGCCCGTCCTGGCGAATAAGTGACAAGTTTGGCGCGTGAGTGGGCTTGACACGCCAAATTCCTACAGTTGCGTTTTCGCCCAGGCGATCGTGCGCGCCATGCCGTCGGTGCGCACAATCTGTGGTTCCCAAGCGAGCAGTTCACGGGCACGGGTGATGTCTGCCGCTGAATGGCGCATGTCGCCCAGCTGCGCGGGCTGGTACACCACTGGATAGCTGGCGCGCGTATGTCCGAATGCCTCCAGCACACGATCGCACAAGGCGTTGACACTGGTCGGCACGCCTGTCCCCAGGTTGATTACCTGTCCATAACTGCTCGGCTGGTCGATTGCCTCGATCCAGGCGCGCGCCACGTCATCGATATGCACAAAGTCGCGCGACTGCTCGCCATCGCCGTGAATGATGATCGGTTCGTGGCGCAGCACCCGACCGATAAAGATCGCCAGCACCCCCTGATAGGCGTTGGTCAGGCTCTGGCGTTCGCCATACACGTTGAACATGCGCAGCGAGGTGACGTTGAGGTCAAAGCCCAGGTCGCGTCGTGCTGCTGTCAGGTGGACATAACGCTCGGCTGCGTACTTGGTAATGGCGTAGAATGAGACTGGATCGGGTGGAGCGGTTTCAGGCGTCGGCACGATCTCGGCGTGTCCATAGAGGGTCATCGATGAAGCGAAGAGCAGACGCGACACACGGTGATGCTGGCACGCCTGCAACACATTCAGCGTGCCGACGGTGTTGACATGGAGGTCGTTGGTTGGCGCGGCATACGACAGCCTGATCGACGCCTGTCCCGCGATGTGCAGCACCGCGTCGAGTCCCGCCGCGAAGATCGGCACCAGATCAGCGAACTGCGTCACATCCCCCTGCACGAAACGCGCGCCGTCCGGCACCTGATCGCGTCGTCCGGTGCTGAGGTCGTCCAGTACCACCACCTGATCGCCGCGCGCAATCAACTGCTCGACGATGTGCCCGCCAATGAAGCCGGCGCCGCCCGTGACCAGAATACGCCGACTCATGAACCTGCCTCTTCAATCTGTGTTTCCAGCTGTGTTTCCAGAATTTGCGCGGCGAGGGCATCGGCGGCGAAACGGTGCGCCGCGATGCCCGGATGCGCGTCGAAACGATTGACGATCAAATCCGACGGATTTTGCCCCGTCAGAATGTCGGTCATGTCCACCACCTCGACTCCAGCGTCCTCGAAAAACGCGCGCACTCGCGCCGTCGCCGGGCGGGTCGCCTCGATCGCTGCCAGATGCGGCCACACCAGCACGATCAGGCGCGCGTCATGCTGGCGTGTCCAATCGACGATCGCGCGCAGATTGGGCGTGTGGCGCTGCCACAGCGAGTCGTCGAGGTGGGCATCTACCAGGTCGGTGATGAAGTTGCGCGCCCGTATCGGGGAGCTGAACTGCACGAGGTTGTAATAGATGTAATTGGGCACGAAGAATTGCAGGACGAACCAAGCCAGGGTTTCGTTCTCGATGAAGTCGAAATTGGCGTCCGGGCTGGCGGCAGGGTCTTGCAGCAGGTAATCCACATCGTTCAGATAATACGACAGGATGACGATATTCGGACGGATCGGATATTGGTCCAGCCGACTTGTCTCGACATCGCTGTCCCATCCTGAATCTGCTATCACCAGCACATCGGTGTCGCTGCCCAGGTCGCGTTCCAGCATTTGAGGGAACGACTGATCCAGGTCGGGGATACCGTGTCCGACCACGAACGAGTCGCCCACGACCGCGATCCGTGTCAGCACGCCGTCGGGATCGGGTTTCGGTTCGTAATCACGGAAACCAAGTGAGTTGAATTTGCCCCAGTAAAAATTGGCGTACCAATGGTAGTTCATAGCGGTGAAGCCGTAGCTGTCGGTGGTGATATAGAAAATACGCAGATAGGCTTCAGCGGCAAAGAACAGGATCACGAACGTGGTCAGTAAAATTGAGACACCCGTCAGTCGGCTTTTGCCCAACCGTGCCGCCATCGTCGCACCGCGTTCGCCGTCGAGGTCATAGGCAAGCAGACCAGCCAGCAGCCACAACAGCGACAGGATATAGGCGTACTCGATCGTTTTGAGCGCTCGTCCATAGGTCGGCTGGTAGGGTTCCAGCCACAAGCCGATTCCGATAGAGATCACGATCAGGATCGACAGCCAATAAACGTTAGGCAGTGTACGCAGCAGGCGCAGCGGCATGGCGATCATGACACGCGCGCGCGTGGGCAGTGTCCCCGCCAGCGTGATCAGCGCGATGATCCCGGCGAACAGAAAGCGCCAATCTTCAAACGGCGCCACTGCGTCGGCAGTCAACAGCAGCAGGATCGCGCCAGCAGCCAGCACCAGCCACACAATCATCCAGAAACGGTTAGGCATGTGATTCCTGTCTGTCGCCTACATAGCGCGGGCACAACGAAAGCCAATGTACCAGTCGCGCTGATCGGGGTCGAGGCGGAAACGGATCGCGGCACCCGCGCCATTGTCGATATAGCTGTTGATGCCGCCGCGATATACCCGCTCGGAGTCGGGCGCACCCTCTTCGCGTCCGTCGGCAGCGTCATAGGGATAACGGGCATAGGCACTGGAGACCATTTCGAAGACGTTGCCGCTCAGGTCAAGCGCGCCTACCCACGACGCGCCATTCGGTCGGCTGCCGACTGGGGCGGTCTCGCCATCCGAGTTCTGGTCGAAGACGAGATTGTCCGCGATCAGCGTATCCCCCCAGGGATAAAGCCAGCTCTCGACGCCGCGCGCGGCGTATTCCCATTCGGCTTCAGTGGGCAGGCGCGCGCCGCGTGCCGCGCAGTGATCGCGCGCCTCGCTCCATAATAAATTTTCACGCGGGCGGGTGGCGCCGTCGAATCGACCGACGCTGCCGAATGCGACATTGGTAACCTCGGTGCGGTCGATCCAGAAGGCTGTATCGAAGCACTGCTCAAAAACAGGGCGTTCGTCACGGCGTCCGTCGTCGCTGCCCATCATGAAGCAGCCGGGTGGTACTAGTGCCATCTCCACATCGTCGAAAGTCGTAAACTGTGGTGTCCATTCCGCATTGGCAGCGAGTGTCGGCGCTAAAGTCGGAGTTGGAGAGGCTGTAGGCACGCACGCGCTGACCAAGGCGGCAATTGTCAAAATCAATAGTCGGTTATCCACACGGCGTAAATAATAATTCGCCTTTAATTTTTCCGCTATACCACTCAACCTCCTGTTCAATCGGTATTTCCTTATTTTCACCCTGGACAGCCACGCTGTACATTATCCCCGGAACGAGATCGACCTACAAGGACAATCTTTGCGGCACGACAGGCAGCATGTGGAAATTCTTCACGTTGGGGTACACTAGCCTTAAACGAACCTGCTCGTTTATGGGCTTTTTGCACAATTTCAGGAGAGCTGTATGGCTGTGCTTGGCATCGATATTGGTGGCACTGGCATCAAAGCCGCGCCTGTCGATACGGAAAAAGGGGTGCTGCTGGCGGAACGTTATCGCGTCGATACGCCACAGCCTGCGTCGGTGGCGGCGGTCACACCCGTGATCGAGGCGATCGTGCATCATTTCGAGTGGCAGGGTGAGGTCGGATGTGGCTATCCGGGCGTGATCAAACGCGGGACGGTGTTCACCGCCGCCAATGTCGATCCGAGCTGGGTAGGGCTGGATGCGAGTCATTTCTTTGAGCAGGTGACGGGCTGCCCATTTTATATGGTCAATGATGCCGACGCCGCTGGACTGGCGGAGATGCACTTCGGCGCCGGGATCGATCAGCGCGGGGTGGTGCTGGTGCTGACGATCGGCACGGGCATTGGCAGCGCGCTGTTTGTCGAGGGACGGCTGGTGCCCAATCTGGAATTTGGACATCTGATGATTCGCGGCAAAGACGCCGAACACCGCGCCTCCAATCGTGCGCGTGTCGAGCGCCAGCTGACCTGGAAAAAATGGGCGCGGCGTGTCAATGAATATTTGCTGCACATGGAAAATTTATTCTGGCCCGATCTGATCATCATCGGCGGGGGGATCAGCAAGAGCTTTGTGAAATTTGCCCCGCATCTGACGACACGCGCCCCGGTCGTAGCGGCTCGGATGTATAACGACTCCGGCATCATCGGCGCGGCGATGACCTCGGTTCACCCGGAAAGTACGGGTGTGTTTCGTGGCTGACAAAGATGCGCTCAGAATGTCTTCCGCCGGGATGCGGCTGATCGCGCTGCTGACGATCTACAACGCCGACGACTCGACACGGCTGCGGGCATTCATCGCGGGTAGCCTGCACGCCGATCTGCTGGCACATGCCGACGCCGATACGCGCGTCGCGGGGTTGAGCGCGCTGCGGACCGAGATCGGCAAGCTCAGGGTGCGTCAGGTGGTGGGCGCCGCTAAAGAACAGGTGATCGTCATCCTGGCGTCCGAACGCGCCGACGACGCGCTGATCGAGCTGCGTGTCGATGCCGATTATCCGCATCCGATCACCGAGCTGGGAATCAATCGCCTGGGACAGCCGACGGACAGCCCGGCGACGTGACGTTCGTCTCGCTGGAGTTCGTGCTGTTTTTCTGCCTGATCGTCCCGGCGGCGCTGGCATTGGGGACGCGGGCGCGGGCGCTGCTGCTGGTCGCAGCGAGCCTGTTCTTCTATGCTTATGGCGCGGGCATTTACACGTTGGTGCTGCTGGCGACAACGGCGGTCGATTACAGCGCCGGGCGCGCGTTGATGCGCGCGACCGACCCGTCGCGGCGGCGGCTGATACTGGCAGCGAGCCTGACCGCCAATTTCGGGGCGCTGTTCCTGTTCAAGTACGCCAATTTTGTCTCGGAGTCGATCGGGGCATTGTTCACGGCGCTGAATATCCCGATCGTGATCCCGCGTACCGATCTGCCGCTGCCAATCGGGATTTCGTTTTACACCTTTCAGTCGGTGGCATATACCATCGATGTCTACCGTCGCGGGATCGCGGCGGAAGAAAACCCGATGAGATTTGCGCTGTTCGTGACTTTCTTTCCGCAGTTGGTGGCGGGCCCGATTACGCGAGCGGGGATGCTGCTGCCACAGCTGCGCGTCGCGCGCCGCTTTGACCCGGATCGCACTGTGGACGGTCTGCGCCTGATCCTGTGGGGCTTCTTCAAGAAGGTGGTGATCGGGGACAACGCCGCCGCCTACGTCAACGCGATCTACAATGCGCCTCATGCGCACCAGGGCGCACCGTTGATCGTGGCGACGCTGCTGTTCTCGATTCAAATCTACTGCGACTTTTCGGCGTATTCCGACATCGCCATCGGGACGGCGCGTATTCTGGGCATCGAACTGGCGCCAAACTTCCGCCAGCCGTATCTGGCGCGATCCGTGCGGGAATTCTGGAGCCGCTGGCATATCTCGCTCTCGACCTGGTTCCGGGATTATCTGTACATCCCATTGGGGGGCAGCCGGGTCGCGTTTCCGCGCGCGCTGCTCAACCTGTTCATCGTCTTTCTGGTGAGCGGGCTGTGGCATGGCGCCAGTTGGACATTCGTCATCTGGGGCGCATTGCACGGCGGTTACGTCGTGGTCGAGGCGGTGATCGCGCGGCTGCGAGGCGGTCGAGGAGAGCGGCGGGGGATAGGCTGGACCATCGGCGGGATCGCGGTCACGTTCGCGCTGGTCAACCTGGCATGGGTATTTTTCCGCGCCAACAGCATCGACGATGCGGGCTACATCCTGACGCACCTGTTGTCACTGAGTGCATCACCGTTGACACTGGACGGGGTGGCGGCTGCGGGCGGATGGTCGGTCGCGCGGCTGATGCTGATGGGTGGGCTGGTGCTGCTGCTGGTCGCGGCGGACGTGATCGACGCGCGTGTTGGCTTGATGACGGCGATCAATCGGCTGCCTGGCGCCCTGCGCTGGGGGGTGTACTACGGCGCGACGGCGGCGGTATTCATCTCGCTGAACGCGCTGGCGGTAGTGCAGGAATTCATCTACTTTCAGTTCTGAAGGTGATCTGACGAGCCAGATCACCTTCAGGCGTGGTATAGCAAACAGAGAACGCTTACACGTCCAGATTGCGGACGTTCTTGGCGTGCGTCTGGATGAATCGGCGGCGCGGTGGGACTTCGCTGCCCATCAGCATATCGAAGACGTGATCGGCGTCGGCAGCGTTGTCGATCGTCACCTGAAGCATGGCGCGGCGATTGGGATCCATCGTCGTCTCCCACAGTTGATCCGGATTCATCTCGCCCAAGCCTTTGTAGCGGCTGACCTTGACCTTATCCGGGTCTTTGAAGTTGGTGAGCGCCTGCTGCAGGATTTCCTGCTCGCCTTTGCCCGCCTGCGGATAGAAATACTGTGCGTCCTTGCCCTGCTGGAGCCGGAACAAGGGCGGTTGGGCGATATAGAGGTGCCCGCCGCTGATGATCGACTGCATGTGACGGAAGAAGAAGGTCAGGAGCAAGGTGCGAATGTGCGCCCCGTCCACGTCGGCGTCGGTCATCAGGACGACGCGATGATAACGCAGCTTGCTCACGTCCATGTCATCGCTGATCCCGGTGCCGAGCGCGCTCACCAACGCCTTGATCTCGTTGTTGTCGAGCATCTTGTCCAGGCGTGAACGCTCGGTGTTGAGAATCTTGCCGCGCAAGGGGAGGATCGCCTGGAAGTGACGGTCGCGTGCTTGTTTGGCACTGTTGTGAACGAACACACCGGAGGCAAGGGCGAAATTGTGTGTTCCTGGTACTTCGATGTCGTACACGTCGATCGGTTCGGCGACGCGATCGATCTGGACGACGCGGTGATTGAATTGCTCGACCGCGTCGGCGCCAAACTCCATGCCGCGTCGTTCCGATGATGACGGCTGGAGCGGCATCAGCGACGCATCAGGCGTGAGCATTTCGGCGGCGCGATAGCTGCCGTCGCGCAGCATGAACCGATGTTCCGGCGTGCAGGTGATGACTTCGCCGTTATCCAGGGTAATGCGAATGACCTCGGCAGCGTATTTAGTCACGCGCGGATACAGCACCCGCTCCAAACCAATGGTGCCGTCATGACGGATGGTATAGCAGAAGTGTTCTTTACCATCCGCCTGTTCCGCCATGATCTCAACGAAGCTCAAGGCGCGACCATCTGCCAGCGCGATGCGCGTATCCCCGGAAAAGCAGCCCCCGGCACTATCTCCCTCGACCAGGAAAATCTCCGCGCCTGCGCCGTGCTGCGAGCAGTCCGCCAGCTTGCCGGGCAGCGACGAGCTTTCCAGCAGGCTCGGTCCGCTGCGCACCAGATCGCGCGCTTTACGCGCTGCTTCGTAGGCGCGCATACTCAACATACATTTTTCCACGATGCGCTTGGCTTCGCGGGCGTTGACATCCATGAATTCGTTGAACGCCTCGGTGACCACCGACGACACCGCGCCCTGCACCTCAGGATTGATCAGCTTTTCTTTGGTCTGCCCGCCGAACGACGGCTTCGACAGCTTGACGCTGATCACGGCGGTGATGCCTTCCAGCGTATCGCGCCCGCTGAAATTCTGTTCTTTTTCTTTGAGCAAGCCCGCCTTGCGCGCGTAGCGGTTGATCGCGCCGGTGATCGCCGAACGCAGACCCGTCAGGTGCGTGCCGCCGTCGGGCGTGACGATCGTGTTGGCGAAGGCGATCTCGGTGACGCTGCCCGCGTCGGTGTACTGGAACGCCACCTCGACATCGACCGTCTCCGCTGGCGCACCCTCCGGCGCGACATCGATCGCGCGCTGCATGTGGATGACCGGGTGCAGCACCACACGGTTGCGATTGAGATAGCGCACATACGAGCCGAGTCCGCCGTCGAAGTAGAAGGTCATCTCGTCGGGGAAGGGCTTGATGCGCTCATCACGCAGGCGGATGGTCAGCCCGCGATTGACAAAGGCGATCTCGCGGAAGCGCTGCAACAGCGTCTCGTACTTGTAATCGTTCGGCTGCATGATCGTGAAGTCGGGCTGAAAGGTGACGACGGTTCCGGTGGGTTCGCCGGGCGCGAGGTCACGGATGGGGACGACGCCGCCCAGCGGACGACCACGACTGAACTGCTGTTCCCATAATTTATTGTCACGGTAGACATGCGCGCGCAGATTTTCCGAGAGTGCGTTGACGGCTGCCGCGCCGACACCGTGCAAGCCGCCGCTGACCTTGTAGGCGCTGTTGTCGAATTTACCGCCCGCGCCCGTCTTGGTGAACACGACCTCCAGCGTCGAGAGACCCGTCTCGCGGTTGATGCCGACCGGGATGCCGACGCCGTTGTCAGCGACGGTGACGATGTTGTCGTCCTGCAGCGTGATGTCGATGCGATCACAGCGCCCAGCGAGCGCCTCATCGACGGCGTTGTCCACAATTTCATAAACAAGATGATGCAGGGCGCCAATATCGGTGCCGCCGACATACATGCCGGGACGCAGCCGGATATGGTCGATCCCTTCGAGGACGCGAATGCTGCCCTCGTCGTAACCCAACGGTGTGATCACATTATCGGTCATTGTCGCTCCTCGAACTGAAGCTAAATTTTAACATATTTAAGGGAGAAAAGCAAGCAAAAATCGCACGCGCGTGCGATTTTTGCGCGAATGCTATCGCTTGACAGGGGGCATTCGCCGACCGTACAATGATCGCGGCACGCCCCCGTAGCTCAGTGGATAGAGCAGTCGCCTTCTAAGCGAAAGGTCACAGGTTCGAGACCTGTCGGGGGCATTGAATGTCGGTGAATCACGATGTTCTCTACGGACGCATCGTGATGCGTCGCCGCAATCGTGCTGAATCCATGATTCACGGAATGTGCCTTTTTTTGTGACGACGCCTGATGATGCGCGCCAGCATTGCGTATCCCTGCGCTGCTCGGCATAATCATGCCATCCTCGATCACTGCCGCCAGGGGGCGTCCGCTATGCGTATCTTCATCAGCTACAGCAGCAAGGATCGTGAGCAGATCACGGTGCTGGCAAAAGACCTGGCTGTCTGGTTCGACGATGAGGACGATACTGTCTGGTTCGATCAGGCGCTCGATCGTACAGGTGGACATCCCTGGTGGAAGTCGATCCTGGCGGCGATCCGCGAGTGCGATGTATTCATATTCGCCCTCAGTCAGCATATCGTCACCTCTGAACCGTGCCGCCGCGAACATCAGTATGCGCTCGCACTGGCTAAACCTGTACTTCCGGTCAAGGTCGCCGAGGTCGATTACCGGGATTTGTCGCGCACGCTGCAAGAGGCGCAGATCGTCGATTACACGACGCGCAGCCACGATCAGCAGCGATCGCTCAAGCGCAGTCTGCGCAACCTGCCATCCGCGCCGCCGTTGCCCGATCCGCTGCCGCCGCCGCCGGACGCGCCGCTCGATCCGATCGGACTGCTGCGGGACGGGATCGCCAACCTGACCTCCGATTCCGATCAGCAGCGTCTTTTGATCGGCAAAATCGAAGATTTGGGTGAGGAGTCATCCTTTGCGGGTTTCGTGCCGGAGCTGCTCGCACGCCTGATCCACCGCGATGACGTGCTGACAGTGCGGAATCTGCGTCGCGCGCAAGAGCTGCAGGTGCGGCTGGCGGCGTATCCTGCACAACCCCCTGTGGTCGCCGTCGTCACGCCCGCTGTCTCGACGCCCGCTCCTGTTCAGCCGCCACAGCCGCGTAAACCGCCGATCGACATCCTGCCCGCGCCCTTCGACTGGGTGAGTATTCCTGAAGGCGCTGTAACACTGCGCGAGGACAACTATGATGGCAGCTACATCGCCAAGGGGCAGCAGCTCGCCCGTGCTGTCGCGCCGCTGTGGATGGCGCGTTACCCGGTCACCAATACACAGTTCGGCATGTTCATCGAGGCAAAGGGCTATGATCAGCGCAAATGGTGGACGGATGCCGGCTGGAAGCAGCGTCAGAGCGATAAGTGGACGGTGCCACTGTACTGGAAAGACAGCAAGTGGAACGGCGGCGATTTTCCGGTCGTTGGTGTCTCATACCACGAGGCGGCGGCATTTTGCGCGTGGCTGAGCGAGACGACCCGGCTGGCGATCAGGCTGCCCGGTGAACATGAATGGCAGTGGGCGGCGCAGGGGACAGCCGGCAGCGCCTATCCCTGGGGCGATGCATTCGACCCGGCGCGCTGCAACACGTCTGAGAGCAAGATCGGGCGCACGTCGTCGGTGCCTCAGTACGAGGGGCGCGGCACTAAAGGCGGCGACAGTGAATTCGGCGTGACCGATATGGCGGGCAATGTCTGGGAGTGGAGTGCGACTCAATGGGAGAACGGCGACGAGAACACGGACGGTGACATGCGGCGCGTGCTGCGGGGCGGTTCGTGGTACGGCAATCAGGGC